>JAABUK010000399.1_pt1 | contig 92995 bp, 17 predicted proteins | sample 5559141 | NCBI WGS metagenome assembly JAABUK01 (sample SAMN10711869, study PRJNA513367) | rock metagenome | isolation source: Antarctica rocks | place: Antarctica: Victoria Land, Pudding Butte nord | collected 2016-01-03
ACGCCGTGCGTCAAACCGGGCTCATAACCCTTTGGAATGTGAGGAACGACTTGTTGATGATCTATGGAAGGATACTGCTACTTATAGTACATGCCAAGCATAGTAGGGCTGAGGCTGATATCCAACGCAGGGCACAAGCCACGCCAATACAAAAGGGAGGCACAGTGTGGTCAAAATGGTTCGCAACGTGGACTAGCTCAGCCCTGCCAAATCACCCCTAGAGCTGCCCCTAGAGCCGCCCCTAGAGCAGCACCATGATATTTCCTACAACACATCTACACGTCCCTGTCCATACTATGCCTAAACGCAAACGGGGCCCTTGTAGCTATTATGATACCCCACAACGAGCCAAAGACCAGGGCGCAATCGAGTACTTACGGGTCAAAGGAATCGCTAAGGAAGACCGCGACGTATTCGAATTCTCTAGGGGCAGCTCTAGGGATTCTCCGCTTGTGGCCCGTTTTTGCGCGGCTAGAGCTGGACCCTTGATGCTTACCAACAGATAAAGTACCTTAACAACCTCGCCATCGTCAAAATCATTTCAAAGAGGCCCCGGGAGCTACCCGAGGAACCGCCCTGTAAATTCCCCGAATTTGGTTACAGACAGCAGCTTAGGGAGAGCTTAGGGGCTCGCTTAGGGGCCCCCCTCATTGCAAATTATTTTAGCGATGACGTGACAACCAAGCCAATCCTTCAGGCGGTCATAGATCTATTGAGGCTGTGCTAATTTGCAACACCTAAGCTATCGAGCTAGCGAATGAGATTGAACATGTTGGAATCGCCAATTGACTGAATCTTGTTACGCATTTTCCTCACCCTCGACATGGCAGCTGCGGGATCAGCTTTCGATCAGGCAGGAAGCGAGCCATCAATCTCAAAACCTTCTAAAGAGCGCCATTCACCTCCTGACCCAGGGACAGGTAAGAACGGCCAAACTAGCACTGGAGCTTGTGATGCGTGCCGCTTGAGAAAGGTGTGTATTCCATGACTGCAAGCCCCTCACTGCACAATAATCATAAGCCCGATACTATACATATGCCATAGTCTTACATTTAGCGTTTTACTGACACCCTTAGGTTCGATGCCTTGCAAATGAATCATCAATGTCCTCCAAGTGCCAGCGTTGCACTAGAGCCAACCGAGAATGCGTCTACACAACGCATAGCAAGACTCGTCGCCGCAAGCGGACAGACACGAGGGTCAAGGAGCTAGAAGATAAAGTCCGTGGTCTCAGCATGCTGTTAGAACATGGCGGGAAAGCGCCTTCGATGCCGTCGATATCGGAGAAAGATGTGGACAGCCTGGCACGAGATGGAGGAAGCAGCAGACAGAATTCTGTGGGTTTCGCAGGCTCTTGCTCCACTGGAGGGGTATGCCCTGTCGAGGGGCTGTCGCCTTTTGAATACAATACCGACGGAACTCTACTACAATTCTTAGAGATCGCACGAACAGATTGGGACCAGAGCAACGAGATTGTGGAGTCATCTGCCATACTTCCAGATGTGATTGATCAAGGCATCCTGAGCATGGAAACAGCGGAGAGGCTCTATAGCAGATACACCGACAAGCTCATGGTACAGGTTCCTGTCGTACCCTTAGAATGTACTGCAGCCGAGCTTAGGAAGGAGAAACCTGTCCTCTTTTTGGCCGTGATGGCGGCGGGAGCAGGTTCATCGGATCCGGCTCTGAACCTCAGGTTGAACCAAGAGATTCAGCAACTATACGCCACGCAAATATCCATCCAAGGACGAAAAAGTCTAGAGCTGGTTCAAGCGCTCTGTGTTTCGATCGTGTGGACATACCCGCCAGAGAAGATGGAGGAGCTCAAATTTCACCAACAAATCCAGATGGCAGCGACCATGGCTATGGATCTTGGACTCGGCAAGAGGCCCAAGCCATCTCCGGACGATCGAAGCTGGTCCCAAGTAGACGTCGAGACGACTGTCATCAAAGAAGAGACGCCGCACCGTGTCATATCAACACAGCCATCCCGCCCTGGTAGCAGTACGCTCGAGAGCCGTCGAGCACTGTTAGCTTGCTATGTATTCTGTACAAGCGTCTCGTTGAGTCTGCGACTGCCGAACATGTTACGCTTCACTAATTGGATGGCGGAATGTGTGGAAGCCCTTAGAACGTCACCAAATGCTGCCCCTACAGACAAGGTTCTTGTCGCATGGGTCGAAATGCAACGCGTTGTGGAAGATTGTGCGATGAGCTTTGGCCTTGATTCTGATGATATGGTCAGTTTAGCGGATGAGCTTACTCAGCTCAAGCTGAAGGCCACCGAAAAGCAATTGGACGTATGGAGGCGGAACGCTCTCTCTAACGACGACATCAAGAACAATCGTACGATTCACCTCCCCTTAAAATTGAGAAGATGCTGACGATAACTTTTAGATTCACTCGAGATTGCTTACCATGTCAATCAGGTCTATTTGCATGAGATTGCTCTTCATCCTGATCACGATGTCGACGACTTTCGACCACCATTCTCCATTATATCAAAGCCCATTTCGCAGACGTTAATAACTCCCGCCTACATTAATGCCATTCTCACATGCGTCAATTCCTCGGAATCTCTCCTCGAATTTTTCATTGCCATGGATCCTGAGATTGTCCGATCTATGGCAACAATGACTTACGCGCGTGTTATCTACTGTATCGTTATCCTGATGAAGCTGTCGAATACTTCCAATGTGCCCTCGAGCGAGCTCAGCAAGATTCTGGACCCGCAGGACCTCAAAGTCGATTATTACCTCACAAACAGCATTGCCCAATTTGGAGCCGTGGCCAGCTTGGATAACGATCGAAAGCATATTCTTGCCGGTCAATTTTCGAATATTTTGACCAAGCTCAAGATGTGGTACGAACACCTAAACAGGCGGCAAGCCCCTCCAAATAGTCAGAACGGGGCAATTGATCCTAATCAACAGCGGCGCGAGCCTCACGAAATTAAACCCATGGCCGGCAATGGTACGGGCTTATTACCTGGGTCCTCTACATACAGGCTTGCTCAGGAGGACTATGACTTCTCAACGCCGCCTACCTCGAATGGGGGGAGCTTCTTCACGGACCTCAATAGAGGCCCCGGCGACCAAGCGAAGGGCAGCGCGGGTACACAATCAACGCAAGCTCCATCATGGCCTAATCAGATTCAGCAACCATTCGGCTATCCCGAAGCAGAGTCCTTGTTTCCATCGTCGAACATACCTTTCGATTTTCCAATGGAGGTCGATCCAAACATGTTCACGCACTTTATTGATGCCGAGCTAGCGCTGAATGGGCAGGATTGGATGCAAACGCAAGGAAGCGGGATGGATTATATGAACATGCCGGATTTCAACTGGACGAATGGGACAAATGGGACGAATGGGACGAATTGATGACCTTGATGGAAAAGGGAAACGAATGCTATGTTACCTGTAATTATACTGATACCTGTACATCCTCCGCTCAAATCTCAGCCTATCGGCTTTCTATGAGTCTCAATACAAGCGATGCATTGACATATTTGGGGGTCGGATGCTCTGGAAATGCCACACGCGAGATACTGCGACTTTCGTGAATCACTCAATCTTCATGACTGTCGAGCAATATAGGCCTTGATCTTGCTTGAGGCTTTGTTTAAACCTGGGTCAATTGCTGATGTATTTCAACGACCGCGCAACGTGTTTATTTAGCAATCCGCTTCAATCACTACTCGACTGGAATTTTTACAGTTTAATGCCGACTTTCGTCTACAAAGACGTTGCTTTCAGATGCTTCCGTACCATAACAAGCGTTACAAACGGGTATTGTACCCCAGATGACTTACAATACCGATAGGACAAGGGGCTACCGAGAGTAATTGCACTTTTGTTCATACATATTGTTGTCTGTCGGAGCTCAACATACCACTGAAATCTTACGGTATCGTCACAGTGACGGGTATGGATCCTGATCATTTATTAGAATAACAAGCACGGAGGTCGCCAATTGATGGGATACTCAGGTTTCGTTCGTCTTGCAGCATGTGACGTCTTGCGCTGTGCTCCTGGTTGTCTTGGATTATTGGCCTTATTTCATGGATCTCCCCCTGGAACATGGCAAGAAGGACGGTTTGGCTGGAGTGTTTTGAGAACACTCAATTGAGTTTTTTTGTCTGATCCAGATATCTGAAGTACTCATAGAGCCAAACAGCGTGACACTTATCGACGTGTTTCGGTGAATATCATCAATATCTATATGCACAAGGGTTTCACATAATCGAAAACATCGTCCTGAGGAGATCGTCATATTCTAATTCCCACAAAATCCCAAAAAAAAACATCAATCTAGATGATTCTAAATATCGTCCTCACTACCCACTCCTCCTGGCATCGATATCTACATATCCACTTTTCACCTAAACCTCACTAGGAAGACATCCAACAAGCGTCGTGGTAGTCACCTGCACCGTTGTAAAACCAAGAGGCCCTCGAACCTGCGGTCCAACACCAATATCCAAAACATTCGGCACAACCTCAAGCTCACAGCCTCCGCAATCCAGCAGCAAGCTGGCCGTGACAGTTGTCGAGTACATGGTCTTGACAGGGTGGTCTATATCCAACCACTCCTGCCCCTGCGCGTCTGGGATTGTCGTCGTGCATATAGCGTCGTCACGCTTTTCGATCGGTCCAGCGACTGCTGGCATAGCGGTGGCGACGATCGTGGTCATGGAGGGGGTGTGCTTGATGGGATATGGTCTCGAATGGCGATTTGGCTCGTCATTCAAGCCTTTCACGGGTGGCCATACATTGCGTCGGGGTCCCAGTCTATCGCCAGCACTCGCATCGTCGCTGGGAAATGGTGTCGCACGGGCCGCGGTAGCTGTTGTTGGGTGCCAGACCTTCCTGAAACTTTTCAGGTCCCACCCGCCTATGGGTTCCACGTCCTCGGTAGGTGTGGATGGGATGCGGAGTTTATCTACGGGGACGGCACTTGGGTGTTCTTCCAGGCATTTGGTGTCGCCTTTGGGGCAGACTTCGAGGGTGTAGGCGGTAGCGGCAAATGCGATGAGGGTGACGGTGGGGAGCTTCATGGTTGATGGTGGGGATTATGGTGGACGGTTGAGAAAGTTTGGTAGGTAGTTGTATATATCTCTCTGCGGGCTCGATTTTTGTTAAGCTAGATGATTTTGTACGTTAGTATGTGTTACTGTATTTTCGTGTTCTGATGAAGAAAAAATGATAGAAGAAGAGTGCGGAGGATCGCCTTTGAAATTTGCAGGAAATCTTGTTGGGCAGCGAGTAAGCCATAACCATAAAGTGTAAAAACTGGAAAGGTGGAGACCATGGCCTTATATATCTATGCTTGCCACCATATACCGATATAAGGCATTTTACCTTTCAGCTTCTGGCTTTCTGATATCAGCATAAACTTCCTGGTAGTTCCTATCTAAGCATATGCAGCCGCCACAGCCTGCCGAAGCACCATTCGCTTGACAACATTTTGCCCCTCCGAGCGCGAGGTCCTCTGTTGCTCGTAAAGTCTCATCTATGTATCGCGTTGGCGATGTAAGCACATGATACTATGACATTGGGATCAGAGAATGACAATTGCAAGGTCAGCGAATATGTTTATGGCCAAAAATTGTGATCGTTTGCGCTGAGGTCGAAATTGGAATTTTTCCACGTGGCGAGCCTTCTTTGAAACTTCTGAGCTTCTGAGCTCCTGAGCTCGCGAATTTCACATTCAATGGCCGAGACTGTGATGCAAGTCATCTCTTGCAGATTGAGTGGAAAAGGAGATGCCGGCAAGACTGGATTTTAACCTCTTGGTTGATGATGGTTCGCTCAGGTCAGTCGCAGACGCCACTAGTTTTACTTGAGGAGACGCGACAAGCTTGCCACCTTCCTTGTTCTTCCTTTTCTCGGAGAACTGTAATGGACCCAAGGAAAATAACTTTTGTTCTTGGCGCTTAATGGCACTGCAGACAACTTCCCGTACTGATCACACGAATTGCAACGAGCTCTTTACGCTGAGCTTAATTGCGAGACATTACCTGGCAATTGAATAACCGGACCAGCAGTCAACGTAGCAAAGATCCCACCATTAAGTCCTGTCCACGAAAGTCAGCCAAACCCAGTCATCCAAGATCGAATATGAAAGCCTACCAAGACCCCTAAAACTCCCAAATCTCGAAAACCTCGTACATACCGCGAACATCGCCTCTGCAGCTTGCCATATCTTATACCAAGACCCAGTATCCGGCCTCCCAGTCGAGAAAACTTTGACCATGCATTTGAGATCAGCTGTTCGATACCTTCGTTAGAAAAAGCCGTACTACGTGCATCAGTCTGAGACAAGAGACTGACCCGAAACAACCTCCTGAGGCAGAGCTTCCTGCACGCCTGGCGCACCGGTAGGTCCGAAGATGATGTTGTCCGTGCTAGCTGGCATATCTGCTAAGATCGCTTGGCAGGAAGAGATATCTATGAAGTTGCCACGACATTGTGTCTGGGGCTGAAATGTACCCAGAATTACGGCTAGGTTGTTGTCGCCACCTGGGAAAGATTCAGCTCGCTTGCGAAACGTGCGTGGCCATGATTCTGCTCGGGTGGATTGCCTTGTATTAGGACTTACCGATGTTGGTCGTGATCCCGCCTTGTGATTGGCTGCCCAATGCACAGTTGACTAAAAGTGAGTTTGCTGCGCTGCGGACTTGATTGAGACTTGCACGGGCGGTTGAATCGTCGCCGACTATGATGGTCTGAAAGAAGCATTCGGCTTTGTCTGGTAAGTAGACCATTGTCAATATGTGATTTTCGTTTGGAGTTTTTTTTCGGTGGTTGCGTCAACTTGTGATCTGTGTGAACATGATGGTGGTAGCTTACCCCCAAATATAACGAATGGCAATGGAAAGATTTCTTGTGGTAATCCTGTATGCCTTTCGCCCCAATATAGTTGATCTGAGTCCGGGACGATATATGATCTTGCTTGATCGCAGTCTGCTATGTTGGGGTTGAAGCCGTAGGTTGCACCGTCGCACTTGATGTCGAACGCATTCTCGCTTGATGTAACCACTGTGGAAGTGGATGTGTTTCCGGGAAACCTCAGGTTCGTTAGATTTGCAGGCAATGTACTCGTCAATTGTTGAGCCCCTTGGCCCTGCAAAGGCGTGGCTAGGGTAGAGCCTATCAAGAGAGGCAGAGCCTTCAGAACATAAACCTTGAGCATCACGGGATGGAGCTATTGATTTTCTATAAAGGACTGTCAGGTATCGAATTACTCAATAAGGTAAGACAAAGACAGTAACGATAAAAATTTGAGGGCCAAATGTGGCGTATGCGGCTATTGAGCAACAAAATGGTAGAAGATAAGCGGAAACGCCGTTGGATATAATTGCAAGCGGCTGGCTACTTGAGAGACGCATACAGGTTTTGCAGCAGGAGCAGGCCCGAGCTTAAACTGATGCGCTTTTCGCAGCAGCGCGACTCCGGGGGAATTGGTGCTGGGACTGCAACACATGAAACCAGCAGGTCATCTATGTGCCCAATGAGAGCAGAAGTGAAGCTTCAATAATGCTTCTTCTAGCTCTGACCAAATCAGAATTCGACGAAAAGTACTCTCAGTATACTTTTAGTACTTCATCGGCAGTTCATAGCTTAGCAAAATGAAGTATAGAACTCATACATTTACCTATACACAACCGTTTCCCTAAACTACATCATACACTGTCCTCACCTCCTCCTCCTCCGCCTCCTCCTCAACTTCATCCCCAATCAAGCCCCTCTCCCTATAACTCCGATAATTCTTCTGCTCAACCCTGTCAAACGGACTACTGGTCTCGAAACACCGATCAATAGCTTCCAAACTCCTCTGACTCGTCTCAGGCAGGAAAAGTCACACCAAAACAAACCAAACAAGGTTGAATCCGCCATAGATGAAAAAGCCGTAGCCGCCGATGCTGTTGAACGTGACAGGGTTATAGAGTATGCCCGCGCCGAGACCGATGGCCCAGCCCATGATGCCGATGGGCATGTCTCTGCTGCGGACTTCGGTTGGGAACATCTTGGCGGGGTAGTTGAAGCTGGTATGTGTCAGCATGATGAAGTAATTGTCAAGCTTTAGACGCTTTTTGCCGTTCGGAGACTTACTTATCTGTCAACAAAGTACTAGACTGAATCAACGTAAACACAAAAACAAAAGCTACACTAGCAGCTCCACACTGCTTCGCCTGCTCCCGCCTCGAAGTCGTCAGAGTCGCCATTGCACCCATAATCCACTTAGTCGCACTCTGTGCCAACGCGCCCCATAGCAGCGTCTTTCTCCGTCCCACCGGATTAACCGCGAACATCGAGATAACCGTCCCTAGTGTTCCCATGGTGTTATAGAGCGCAGAAAGCCAGTTCGTCTTCTCAACCCTGGACCCCGCCGTCTCAGGAAGTGTCGGAGCATAGATCGTCGTCGCTGGGCTACCGGTGCCGATTTGTGTGAAGAAGGGGAGCCAGAGCGCGAGTTGAGCACGGCGTACGAAATGTATTTCTCCAAACCCGCGGCGTGTGAAGATGCCATAGAAGCTGCTTTGTTCTGCGTTCTGTTTGGCGAGAGTTACAGTCTTACTGACTTCGTCGTACTCTACTTGCACTGCTTTGTTTTGGGTGTCGCCTTCGGCGCGAGTAGCGGCGAGCACCTCGAGAGCTTCGGCATCGCGGTTCCTGTACAGCAGGTACCGAGGTGCCTCTGGTAGAGACGGCAACAACAGGAAGAGCAAAAGCGGGAATACGCCAATAATAGCAATCGGCAATCGCCACGGAATAGAGCTCTCACGACTATCTATAAAGCTCAGTCCAAAGGGCAGCCAGTATGCGAACGCTATCCCCGTGTAATTCGCTAGGTAGACAAGAGAGAATGAGGGGCCCCAGTGCGCAGCTTCAGAGACTTTTGAGACCTAAGTCGGCGCAATTGCGTTCATATGAGCTATTCCAATAGCTGAAATTACCCGTGCGCAGATGATCCAATTAGAGTTATACGTACTAGTCTCCAACGCAACCCCCAGCATGCACTAAAGATATCCAAAATGCAGTCCCGTAACCCGTCCCATACTATCAGAAATGAACCCACGGAGCAAACAGCCCCATACAGTACCGAAGTAGTAAACGGTTGTGATTCCACCCTCTTTGACTACTTTTGTTGCCATGCCCGAATTGATGTCAGAGAGTTGCGTCAGTCGCACAAAGCCGGGGAGGGCATTGACGTTGCCAATTAATCCTTGGGCGTAGCCTTCGAATGCTACGGTAAGAGCGTTGGCGACGAGGACGGAGAGGAGAAAACGTGCCGCGACTTCCTATGCTTCAATGCTGGGATATGGAGGTAGTGACCCATTTTATGGGGCTGCTTCCCAAGACTAATGGTCCCCACATCTGCTGTCTCTTATCGTCAAATATTGAAAGCAACAAGCCGAGGGCGCGCAGTATCAAAGAAGTTAGACACTTGGCTACCAAGTGTAATTATGATTCCCTGGCATTCAAGCGGCATGTTCAGAAGCAATGGCATCTTGCGTTATAGGAAACAGCTCGGGACGAGGAATTTGGGATATGTTCAGGCTCAGCAAATCAGCTTTCACTCCAAAGCTTCGGTCTCTTACGATCTTGTGGCAAAGCATTGATTGATCGACATTTCCGTAAGGGCCGAGGGGCCATCTCCTTTGTGGCATGGGATTTGACGAATTCTCGGTCTTCCTAAATATCGACATCTCGCCAGCGCAGGGCTGCCGTTCCCGAGATCTGGAGTTCCGCGGAGGAAGCGCCGATGGTATTTAGCACAATCTGATACAGAATGGAGTGATGTTGTTATTTTTGCGGGTCGAGCATTGCGACTTTTGCACAGTTTGAGCACTGACCCAACCATCTTCGAGGCTGATTAACCAAGCTTTCTTGCCAAAGAACCTCCAAAAATTATTCTATTTTAGTCAATCCTGTTGCCTCACCACAATAGATAGAAAATAAATATGATGCAGATAAGCTGGAGGAAAGACATTGTCGTACGAGTAGGCTGTTAAGTAAACGATCAGAACTCGGACACTGAAGTGGGGCTGAAAAACCCAGCTTTTTGGCTCACCGAATTGTTTTCAGCGTTCATCTGGCAAGGATTGTGTGCACTCCTCGTAGGCTTAATAGCAATCCTTCAATCTCACTACCTTATGACGTTCATCTTCTTCGTCGGCGTAAGCCTTTCCTCAGGGCAATCTCTCCAAGACCTTGTCACATGCCGCCTCAACCTGAGATGATTATCAACTCGTTGAATCTGACCAAGGAATTCGCTCCCAGTGCTCGAAACGTGCTTTGGCACCATGAGGGGCCTCCCAACAAAGCCTTCGCACCCCAAAAAGCTAAAGTTCAACGCCTCTTTTGCACCTACCGAAATGCCAATCTCTTCTACAGTCGTGATGCGTGTGGTTAGCATGTTCTCCTTGAGATAATCGACGATGGATTGTAGCTGCCTCCATCGCCCAACAAAGTTTCGTCTAGCTGCTTGGGTCAGTGTTTGCGATAGTGCATGAGGAGTGATTGGGCGGTGATTCGTGTGATGGTTGCAACACAGTCTTCAGGGGTTGCTCCTGTCTTCAGCTTTCGTTCGCAGATGTCTTCCCCAGTGCGGTCGCCAAGGTCTCTCTTCGTGTAGTCTCGGGAGTGTCATGGACGAAGAACGGCTGTGAAAGAACCTCATCTACAATGGCTTGGTCGACCTTGCCTTTAGCTCCCATATACCGTCTTTGTCATATTCTTACTCCCCCTTTGTGAAGTAGCGGACGGCCGAGTCGATGAACACATTGCTAGGCCCAGTGTCGACGTCGAAGTGCCCTTCCGGTCTCCGGCTGTTGGATCATTTCTGAATTAGTGCCAGACGCTTAAGACAGATTTTTTAGCAAAGAATCGAGCATTCAGCGGATGTAAGACCGCGTACTGGTTCATGGCTGGGAATTCCCCTGGGAGTATACTGAAATTTGCTGTTCCCCCAATATTTTGGCAAGCACGATTCTTCGTAGGATGGTTCAGCAGCAACGAGTCAGTCCTTGCCTAGCAATCAGATCGACTTCATAGGCCAAGGACAACTTTTGCTCGGCAGCAAATTGCTTAATAGCTCGGCAGCCAATTCGGCCCGCCGCTGGTTCACGACAACGATTTCTTCTGGGGATGTAGTATTCGCCTTGATCAGACGCATGACCTTGCCTGGTATGAGCCCCTCAGTATATTTCAGTCGAAGGGTGGGTATGGGGGCGTACGCTTGAGCCGGGGAGACAGTCGTCTCGGTCTTCACTTTCAGAGGAGAGTAAAGAGAGTAAGATGTGTATTCTGATCAGTAAAAGGCGAACATAATCTATATAGTAGATAGCGAAGCTGAGGAGGCATGCCGTCTCAATCCTGGTCTGGTTGTGTGGAATAGCTTCATGGTCAGATTAACTACACCTGGCAACCTGCATGGTTCAAGCGCAGGGTTTTGCTATCGAAATTGTGGGTCACACTTCAGCATACAAGCTGAAAGCCTACCTCCATTGCAGCCAGTACTTGTTACACGCCGTTGTTTAGAGCTGGAGAGCCATAGAACTGCGTGAGGCTTTCCGAAGCTCCTAAGTTAAAGACAGATAAGAGCATTCGATTCCTCAAGCCGACGAAAAAAAGATTCGGCAACGGCAATAGCCCGTCAACTCTACCTCGACGTCATACAGTAGAATGACAATAATACGGGCACTCCTCTTGTCTATGAAACCGTTGGGCAAGGGAGCATCGAAAATTACACTAGCGGAGATTTAGCGTGTGCAGAAAGCTGTGCAATCCTTGGCATTTTTTAAATTTTCTTTTTCCCCACCACAGCTATACTACCGAGTACCTGTTCTATACTCAACTCTTCCAATCAAGAGCTCTATTCAAGGCGGTTCTAACGCCCTAGAAATTGAATAGATTGAAAAAGTATTCGTTGAGTTATAAGGCTTAAACTATCTATATTATATTAGAATATCTTAAGCTTTCCGCCCAGCCGCTAGGAACGATTAGCTATAATATATCGCCAAGATAATTCCTTACGTAATCTTATTTCCCGATCTTTCTACCCCTTGATATAAATAAAAAAATATATTAATATACGCTTCTATACCGTTTTTATATATATCTTTATATTCTTATATACCTTCTTAAATTATCCGTATTATTTATTATATTTATTATACCGTTACTTTATATCTTAACGAACTTATATTAAATATATATATATATATTTTATTTCTAAATTTAAAGGCCTAGCTACGCGTCTATTATTTCTTTATATATAATATCGTACTTAAATATTAATCCCTTCCTAATTTATATATTATATATATATTAATTTATCCTTAAAAGAGAACTACTAGGCGTCCTTTATAAGAGGTCGATTTAAATATTACCGTCTTTATTTTTATTAAGTAGTTAAAACGCGCCCGTATTACTACTCTACGTCTTTATACGATTTTTATTTAAAACCCTACGCGCCTATAAAGCTCTTCCCGTATTATATCTACTACTAGTTATATACGGTTTATTCCTAGACTACCGCCTACCCACCTTTTTACTCCTTCTATATTTCTTCCCTCTACGCCTCCTCCCTCTACGCCTCCTCCTTTTATATATCCGCCTACTCCTTTTTGTTAAGTCATAGTGCCTAGGGTGTTTATAGTAATATGAAAGTAAATATAAAGCCTTAGTAGGAAAATGATCTTTATATTTAAAAAATAGAATTAATCTCTAAAGAGTTAGAGCGAGGGCTCCGAGCCTCTTATTTCTAGAGGGGCTCCGGAGTACCGGAAACTATAATATAATATTATAATATAAATAGCGTAACCACGCCGTATACTCCTTATATAGGGTCTATATACTATATTTAATAGTTACTATAAAGCTAGTTTTAATATAGTATAATAATTACCTCCCTTTTTAGGGGTTTCGCCCTCGAAATTAATAAATATTAATTTAATATTTCTATACTCCGACGAAGGAGTATAATATAAGAGAATCTAAATTAAATAGGGCGTACGCGTAACGCCTACGCCTCTTATCTGATTTTATTAATTCTCTTATCTTTATAGTAGTAATATATTAAGAAAAACCTCTAAACCTAATAGGAAAAAGGGAGGGAAATAAATTATATCTTAAAGTTTAATAATACGTCGTATATAATTCGTAATCGGCGTAGTTATATAGTTATAGATTATATTAAGTATTTAATAAAAATCTTTAAACTTAAAGGGAAAAGTAAAGGAAAGAATATTATAATTACCGTCGAAAATTATAAATCTTTACTACTAGTAGGGCTTTAGCGATATCGGCGGTAAAGTGAATTATTTTATTTTATTATTTAGGAAGGACTCTAGTTATAAGAGTGAATATATACGAGTAACGGTCTTGGCGTAGGTACGAAGCCTTCGCCGACCTTCTAATTTTTCTTCTTTTATAATATCCTATTATCTTCTATACGTATAAACTCCTATATATTACTATCGATAACTATACTATATTTAGACTTTTATTAATTTATAATAATCTCGGCCGTATCTTTAAGCTCTTTCTTTAAGGTCGTAAATATTATATATATATTCCGTAGGTAAGGCTAGAGCTAATATATCGTAGTTTAAATAAGTCTTTCTTTTCTTCTTTTAAATTCTTTCTTTAAATTTATAATTATTAAAATAAATAAATAACTTATTCTATCTTTGAATAAGGTATTTATTTATATTTTAAAAGAATTAATATTATCGTAATATTTATTTTATTTTTAAATTATTAGTTTTATACCTTACCTTATTAGCGATACGTATATAGCTAGATTACTTTAATATTTAATATATTAGTTTAATCTCTACGGTATACGATATTAATAATAATATTTAGATATTTAATACGTCCCCGACTCTCGCTTCCCGTAAAATAACCGCCCGCTCTACTCCTACCCCGCCTTTATTTATATTTTTATACCTCCGTTACTCTAAGCGGATAAACCTAAATAATTATATTCTATATAATAAGGTATTATATATAAAGTATATTTATTATATAAAGAATAAGTACTTATATAATCCTATATATCGTTTATATTCTAAAACCGAATTATATTAACGTATCTAGATTCCGTCTAAATTTTATACCTTTATAAATTTTCTTCTTAATCGTTTAAAACGTCGAGGCCTTAACGAGCGTCTTCGCGAGCGGGTCGCTAAATATACGAAAGATATTATAACTTTCCTTCGGGAGATTAAACCTAAAAGCGGCGACGTTAAAAGAGAGAAGGATATATTATAATTAATATCTCGGTTTATTATAAACGTCGAGGGTATAGATAATACTTTTTATACTCTAGTAAATTAATATAATTTAGATACGATTCGTATATTAATAACTCTTTTAGGAGGGATTACTACCTAGGATACGAGTACGCCCTAAAGTAGGACTACGTAGTATTAACTTAATAATCTTCTCGAATCGACGGACGAAGATAAAACCGACGATAAAGACGAGGACGATACTTATATACGGTATATATAAGACGCCTCCGAATACGACTCTTCTCCCGGCTTTAATCCCGCTACCGATTAATTTAATACGCCTATTATTAACGATCTCGATATTATCGATCCTATTCTATTCTCTAGCGGTATATAAAAAGTTATAATATCTAGTCGTAAAGCTTTTTTAATTAAAAATAACGTAGAGCCTCGCCTTTAATATAGCGGTATAAAGGATATAAATCGTTATATCTTAAATAAATTAATATTTTCTTACGAGGTTTTTAAAGAAGAAGTTAAAGATAAAGAAAAAAATCCTAGTCTTAGTTCTACTTCTACCCTTTATTTTTTAATTCGAGTTCCCGGCCCCGGCCCTACTCGTAAATAACCGAGTCTTAATATTAAAAAAGCTGGCCGCCTTAGATATAAATATACCCGCGAGCGCCCCGCTAGCCGTAAAGATACGTCTCGCTCGAAGTCGACTAGTAAGAAATAATTAATAATAATTAATAATTAATAACGTTTCTTCTTCTTACTCTTTATTTTCTATATTTTTTTTATCTTCGTATTCTTTTCGAATACTTTTTATAGTTCTAGCGCGTTATTTAAAGTATCTATATTAATTTATTTATTAAAGGTCTTTAGTTATCCTAGTTATTTTATAAGGTAAAGTACCTCGCTCTTTACTTTCTTCTTTTTTAATACCTTTTCTACTTTTTATTCGTTCGTATTATTTATTAATTCTAATAGAGGTATATTAGAGATCGAAACGTCGCCCTATTATTAATAATACGGCTTTAAAAGCGATATATAAAAAATATTATAAATATAATAACTAGTTAATAATCCTAGGCGGTACGTTTATATTCCGACGGTGTCCAAAATCTTAAATAATCTAATTACTTTATAAGAGAGCTTTTTACTTAGTTGTTTTTACGCTAAATTTTTAGTTAATAATAATATAAGGTTATTTATATTAAATGATTTCGGTTTATACCTTCTACTATAACTACGCTTCTACGCCTCGACCGCGATAACCTACACTCTTATTAAATATTTTCTTAAAGTATTTAATTTTTTAATTCTTTTTTATACCGACGGTATTTCTCCCTCGTACGTCTCGCTCTCGAGACGCGGTTTAAGAGATAAATTATAACTATATATAACTATAAATAATATCTATTTTATTATCGTATACTGCGCGTTATAGTATAACTATTCTATTATAGATAAAAGTATTACCTAGTTATTTTACTCGCTTAAGTAGAAGGTTCTTAAGTAATATTCTAGGGTTTAGTTCTAGCGTTTTATCTAGCCATCCGTCTACGGATAAAATACGGTATTTAGGCGCCTTTTAATTTTTATTAAATAGTATACTTTTAACTAAAACGTACTCGTAAAGATAGAATCTTTATTAGAAATAATTTTATTAAGAACTCTAAACTTTAGGATAATTTCTTCGAATATTAACTCTATTAACCCCGTAGAGTCGATTATTTTAGTAGTTAAGATATATTATAATATCTTTATATACCTATCTATAACTATAAGAACCGTATTATAAACGCGTTTATACCGTTTATTTAGGGGTAAACTAGTAATAAAATTTATTATAATTTCTTTCTACGGTCCCGTAGGATATAATAAAGAACCGATCTCGTTATAAGGGCGGTATCGATATACCTTAACCCGCTAGTATATATCGTACGTATTAATATATTCTCGTACGTCGGCCTTAAGAGTACTCTAGAAATATTTTCTAATAAGTAACTCCGTTATCTTCTTAATATTAAAGTACCTTATTAATATATCGTTATAATATTATTTTAATAGCTCTTCGCGGATTAATCCTTCTTTAAATATATAAATCTTATTATTATATCTAAGAATTAATATAGAATTTAAAGTCTATACTTTAGCGGAACACTAGTAATCCGCCTATATAATTTCGGCGATTCTTATTTACGAGAAGGAATTATCCTTTTATAAAACGCGAATTATTTTAATTATTAATAAACTCTTAGCGTTATAAACCGTTTCGTAAAATATTATTAACTTAATAATAATACGTGGAATAAATAGTTTATAATTTATAGTTCTAGCGATAAAGTTAAATAATTCCTTTATTATATCATAATCGATTTAAATAAATATCTCGCTTAAACTCCTTGGAATTTCTTATCTAGATATTAGCTCCCTAGGCCTAAATAAATATACTACCGAAGGATATATCTTTTTTACGGTAAACCTTAAAGACCCTAATAACGTAAGTCTTATATATACTAGGTTTTACGTAATACCTACGGATATATTACCCGACGCCGGCGAAGTACTATCCATATCTAGATCTTTTATATCTACGAATATATCTCGTATTATAACGAAAATAGGGCCTTAACTAATACTTTTTAAATTTAATAACTTTTATTATAATATAGGTAATATATTATCTAAAAAGCTATCTTGGCCTTTATAATTAAAACGACGTAAAGGATAATTAACTAAGTTACTCTTCTTAAAACGATACGAAATTAAGAAATTAAAAGATAAAAGTCTTATTACCTAACGCGTTTAGTAGTTATTTAGTTATTTAACGTTTATAAAACCCTTTAAATTATTATAATCGGTTAAGACTTCTACTTTATATAAACTACCCTCGAGGTAATATCGTTATTATTTAAATATCGTAATAATTATAAGGAGCTCCTTATTATAAGTCTTATATCGAATTTCTAGACTCTATATCTTACGGGACTAGAAAGCGACGGGATATTATTCGCTATTATTTTATAATTACGTTAAAATCGTAGTTATAATAAAATTAGAAGTATTTATTTTAATCCGAATTTTTAATTCTGGATTAAAATATACTAGAATAAGTATATATAAGAATAAATCGCGAAGTAGGTAAAACGTTTACTCTACCTCTTTAGGTTATTTAAATAAACCAAATTTTTTATTATCTTAACTACCTTTTAATAGACCCGTTAATAAGCCTATTATCTACGAATAACGATAAATAAATCGATAATAAAAATTAACGAAACCTAAAAACACCTATATATTATAAAAGGACTTTAGTTTCGGTTAAGACTAAATTATATTAATCCTACGTTCGTCTATCGATATACCTTCGGTATTTACGATAAATCTTAAAAACTTAATTAATCGAGTAAAGAACTCGTATTTCTTAAAATTTACGAATAAGGAATATTTTCGTAGGCGTTCGAGTATTTATTATATATAATTAATATACTCCTCTTTTAAATTTAAATAAATTAAGATATTATTTAAATAAACGATATAAAATATATTTATTAAGCCCGCTAACGATTTATTAATATAAACTTAAAAAGTAATAGGTATATTCGTTAAACTAAATAGTATTACTATATATTCGAAAAGATTATACCGCGTATGAAATATTATCTTTTATTTATCGCCTTCCTTAATTTTTATTCGATAATAAATATCTTTTAAATTAAATTTCGTAAATTATATAGCGCTATTTAAACGGTCCAGCGTCTTATTAATTAAGGGTAACGGGTAACGATTTTTAATAATAATCTTATTAAGACCTCGGTAGTCGATATATAGTCGTAGTCTATTATCCTTCTTTAGAATAAAAAAGATAAAAGCCTTAACGGGGCTTATAGAGTACTTAATCTAACTCTTTATTAAGGAGTCGTCTAGGTATTTCCTTAACTTTATTAATTTTAGGTTTAATAAGTTATAGAGAGGCCCGTATAACGAGTTACCCTTTATATTAATTATATAGTCGCCGCCTTTATATAATAGTAATCGATTTATTTCTTTATCTAAAAAGATATTATTAAAATCTATAAGTTTATTAAGAAGCGTAGGCGGTACGATAACGGAACTATTAGAAGATATTATATTAACGGTAGTATCGTCTTTTTTAGCCTTATTTTTATTAATAAGATCTTGATTAAAGGGACTAGCCTTAATATAAATTAATATATATATAACTAGCTACGTCTTTAATGATTTCATAAAATCCTTAAATAATTCTAATATATATATATTCGGCGCGATACCGAACCATTAGGTACGTATACTATAGTCGGTTTAAATCTTCTCCTTTTTTATAACCGGTATATTTATAATAATAAACGAGTCTTTCTTATTAATAGAGTAAAAGATATTATTATACTCCCTAGTTTATCCCTATAAGTTAGTTAACCGGTAGACGATATTATAAATATTATAATAATAAATAGATTACCCGCTTATTTATTTTAGAGTCGATAACGACTCGCTCTTAAGACGCTCTAGGTTATACTATTATATAAATATCTCGTTAATAATATTCATCTCCGCTCCTAGATCTTTATCTATTTTAATACGAATAATTTTTATATTAATATTAATTAGGTTCGTAATAACTTCGCTATCGATATTTATACTCGGTCGGGTTTTTATTTCCTTTTATTCCCTCGGGATAAAGATTTCCCCGAGGGTTTATTATTTTTTAACTCGGCGGTATAATCGCCGATATAGTTAATAATCTTTATTTTCTTCTCCGGATATTTATTAAAGTAATAACCGAGTTTATAATAATTAAAGTACTTAATATCCTTAAGATTCTTATCGCTCGCGCGAGTTATATACGTTTTATTTATATTTCTACGACTACCCCTATTAAAACCTTATCCCCTTATATTAAATTTATCTTTATTATCTCCGCCCTTTAACCCTTTTTTATACCTCTTCCGAGGTCTTAATTAATTATTTTAATTATTATTTTATATCTTAAAGTCTCGATTAAAATTACGTTTATAACGCGCCGTAAGCGATATAAATTCGGTTCGCTTAATAGGAATACTTTAGGCCCGGTTAATTTCTTTTAAAATATTAAGTCTTAAGTAGGTTATTAGATAAATTATTTATTACTCTTTATTATAGGGAGGTAATTCGGTTTCTAGGGTATTAAGGTAGGTATCGAAATCTTATACCGATTAATTATTCTTTTAACGTATATATTAATACTTAAGATTCGTATTTATAGCTCGGTTTAAAGGGTCCTTAATTACGTTATATAAATAGTCCGTAAAGAACTTTTATATTAATATATCTACTAGATAAAGTTCTTTATATTTATTTTATAATTTCTTAATTTACCTTTTTAAATAAGGTATTATATATAAAATCTTCTTTTCGTTTATTCGAAAGTTTACGGGTATTAAACGGAACGCGGTCTCCGCGTCGTAAATTTATTCTTAATAATTTTACGGATTCTTTATATAAAAATCCTATAGTTTTAATAACCGTAAATTACCTTAATTTATATTATAACCGATTTAATTACGATTTACCGTCGGGCCGTTTTCGTCTTCTACGTTTAGTTTTTAAGGATTATTTTCGATTTTTTTATCTCCTTTACCTACGATAATATATCGTAAATTTTTAATATTCTTTTAAATTATAATAATAGAGGCCTCTTTCTCGAGGGCTTTTTACTTATATTTTAATTTTATAAATTATTAATCTACCGTAAAATTAATATTCTTTGGTAAATCTCCCGTATTTTCGTCTAAAGTATTAATCTTATATATCTCGCCTTCGGGACGATTATTTTTAGAAAGATCTTTTATACTTTTAACGAATTACTATTTAAAAAGATTAAGAAAGATTAAAACTATTAAATTATAATACCTAGGGTATTTATAGTAATATGAAAATAAGTATAAAGCCTTAGTAAGAAAATGATCTTTATATTTAAAAAATAGAATTAATCTCTAAAGAGTTAGAGTGAGGGCTCCGAGCCTCCTATTTTTAGAAGGGCTCCGGAGTACCGGAAATTATAATATAATATTATAATATAAATGGCGTAACTACGCCGTATACTCCCTATATAGGATCTATATACTATACTTAGTAGCTACTATAAAGCTGGTCTTAGTATAGTATGACACTTTTATACGTCCGCCTACTCTTTTTATATATTAATTTACCCCCTTTATACCGCCTTAATCCTTACCTCTTTCGCCTCCTTTACCGTGTTATACCGGTCTACGTGGTTTAATATCGAATTATACCGCGGAGACTTATTACCTAAGTATTATAACGGAGTAGTATATTTATTATCGAGCTTTATATTAGGTTATAGAAAGAAAACGCGGCCTATACTACTTTATTATATATTATTCGAAAGGTAACGATATTTTAAATATCTTTCCGAAGCCGTTATTACTCCTTAAAGGTCTATTTAAAGGTAGTACCCCCGAATCTAAATATTTCCTAGTTAATATCCGTAGGTATAATACTATACTAGTATTTACTTCTTATATATATAACGTAGATAACCGGCTTATTAATTAGGCCGGTATTTAATTATTTATTATCTACGGCGAGCTCTATTATCTATAAAGTTCTTTATATATAACTACCGGCGGCCTCCTTTTCTTTACTTAATTATATTTTATAAATCTTACCTAGGTTATTATTATACGTCTAGTATAAAACCCGGCTTTACGGTAATACTTTTTAAAAAGGCTCGCCGCTATATTATAAGATTACTCGAATCCTTTTATTATTATATACTAGTTTATAAAGGAGTAAATCGAGGTTATATAATTAAGAGCCGACGCTATACGGGTTATCTTAAACCCTTATATATAATTAGTTATAAAGTAAGGTTCCGACCGCCGCCGTATTAATTTATTTACCGTTAACGAGGTCGTAGTATTTATACTAGACGAGTACGATACCCTTAGATACCGCGATATTATAATAACCGAGTATACTATTACGGGTAAAGAGCCGCGCTTTTATTATATTTATTATACGAATACTATATACTTTCCTCTCTACTATATATTATTCTTTCCGTATAATAACTCGGGCTAGTATTAAGCCTTACGGCTTCGTAACGACCGTAATATTTATATTATTACGCGGTACTCCTACCGTATATAGTTACGGTATTATTTATTTTAGCGTACCGGGTAATATAATCCTTTATTAAGAAATACGTATTTACTCTAATAATATATCGTCGATAACTTTTCTATTATCGACTAGACTATTTTAGATTTCTATTATAATAATTAGAATATTATTCGTATTAATCTTTATAACGGCGTTATAAACGCGTTAACCGGCGATTATAAGAATTTATAAGAGATGAGTTAACGTATTATTCTTTTATCTAGTTTCTCGGGTAGTAATCGGAATATAAACTAATTATATTAAAACTCTATAACTATTATATAGTACTTTAAAAAACCTATTATATTCGTTATATTTACTATAAACCCTAGTTAGCCTAAAATTACCGAGAGTATATTTCTTAAATAAACTATATTAAAGTATATAGAAATCGTTATATAGGTCTTTTACGCGAAGACGAAGGCCTTTTTTTAAAACCTCAAGGATTAATATAGTCGGTATAATAGAATTATATATATAATTAAGTATTAGAAACGGGGTCTTTCGTATATATATATCCTTTTATTTTTATACCGAGACGATACTTTTTTAGAACGATTCCGTATCGATAATTTAATTTATACGGAGTTACCTTATCCCGCGATAGATCTTAACGATATTTTACGTATTATTATTAAAACGTAGATAACCTATAGACTTTATAGGGTTATTAATTTAATTATACTTTATATAAAGGATAAAGGGGGTCGCCGCGTTTATAAAAAGAAATTTCCTAAAGTATTCTAGGAAGATACCGCTATATAAAATAACGGTTATCCTATCTACCGCCGGTATTATAATCCGCGCGTCTAGATAAAATACGTACGTAGATAGGATATCTAGATAGATAATAATTAAATAGTTCTATATAATCCGTACCTAACTCGTAAATATAACGCGTATATTAACGTTAAGGTATACGCGTTTATTATAGTTATTAAATATATTTATAAATACGTATATAAAGGTAACGATCGGATAATATTATAACTTTAGAATAATAAGGACGAGGTTATATAGTATTTTAACGGTCGCTATATCGGCCCTATATAGGCAGCGTACTAGTTATTCGAGTTCCGTAACTACTATAAGGATCTTTTTATAATACGCCTTATTATTTATAAACTAAGGTAGACGCCGATTTATTTTTCCGATACGGATTATAAGGATCCTATATAAATATAGGTTTTATTTAATACTACCGATAATACCTTAACTTATTTTTTATAGTATAATAATAAATATATAAACGGCTATTACCTCCTATACTAGGACTTCCCGGAGTACTACGTCTACTACGATAAACGGGGCGAGCGTCGATAAATACCGCGTAAAAGAGGTTATACTATTAACTATATATATTAATATAATCCTATATAGGGCGAGAAATATTATATACGCCTTTTATTTATAGTTATCCGTAGGCCGCGTAGTTTCGACGACCTCTATATAATTAATAATTAACTTTATCTTTCTTTCCGCGCTATTTATATCGAGTTACGATTATTAAAAAATAACGGCGAATAAATTAATTACTTTTAGGAAGCTGTTCGGTTTTCTATTAATACGTCGTTATATAGTTTTTTCGTAACTACGCTATTATATAAAGGTATTATAAATCCGCTCGCGTTATAAGAACGTTTCCGTACTAGTATCTACGATAATTTACCCTATCGTATTACGTAATTTCCGTTTATACCTCCTAATTTTATCGATCCGTATCTAGATTATAAGGTTTTTCTAATTAATAACGCGTTACGTATTTACGATTTATCCTTTATATTCTTTACCCTTCTTATACCGTTTTTATCCTAGGCCGATAATATTTAATCCGGCCTTTTTACGGCCGAGTTAGACTACGATTATAATTATAAAACTATATTATAAGAGTAGAAGGTAGCGTAACTAAATACTAAATAATATTATATATTTAATACTATTATTATAATTATATTTATATCCTTTATAGATCCTTATTTCTTTCTATACGGTCCTATTAAAATAGGGAAGACCTTTCTATACGAGTATTTATATTATTATTTTCGCGCGCGCGGTAAAGTTATTCTATATATAGTATCTACGGGTATTATAATTATATTATTATTAGGCGGGAGGACTTCTTATTCCCGTTTTAAGATCTTAATTATATATATATAGACTTCGACTTATACGATTCCTTTATAGTCCGACCTTACTATATTATTATACCGTACCGCGTTAATTATTTAGGATAAAGTTCTTATATAGTATAAGAATAATTTCTCGGCGGTTAATACGATATTATATAATATTTATAATAATAAATAACTCTTTAACGGGATTCTAACGGTTTTAGGCGAGGATTTCGTATAGATTATACTAGTCGTTCTTTAAAGAAATCGTACTACGTAGATTAATATTAATATCCGTAGCTCCTAGATCTAGCCCTCTTTAATTATATTATAATTATATCGGAATATACGAATCTACGCCGGTTAAGATAACGTAGTTTTTATAGATTAAATTAATCGTATATTATACGATCCGAGGTTATATAATTTAATATCGTTACCGCCGGTCGTTACGAATATTTTTGAAAATATACGGGGATTTATTGACTAGGTCTTCCCCCCGTATAAGTTTATTTAGGCCTATATTAATTTAATCTTCTTTTAGAGTCGGGCGATTTTATACCCTCGAAATAATATAATAAAAGTATTTAATTAATAAATCCTTAAGGATATATACGGGTTTACGCGAGTCTTTTCGTTTTATAATTCTATTTTATATAATAAAGGAGCCGAGATAAATAAATTAAATACGGAGTTTTTATAGACCCTACTTAGAGTCTTCCGGGTTCTCTTAATTTTAATTATTATTTAAAATCGGCGCTCTAATTATATTATTACGGAACCTATATCCGTAGGAAGGAATATATAATAATACGCGGTTAATCGTTACCCGGTTATATAGAGATTATATCGAGGGCCGTATTCTTAATAGGGCCTAGAACGGTAGGATCTAGTTAATCCCTCGGGTTAAGCTAACTAGTAAGGAGGGTAATTATCCCTAGATATTTATACGTAAATAGTTCTTTATTCGGCTTTATTTCGTAATAACTATTAATAAATCGTAAAATTAATTATTATCCGTTATAGGTATCGACCTAAAAGTATCCTATTTTAGTTATAAATAGCTCTATATTATACTCTCCTATACGAGGGATATACGGAGGTTTATAGTTCTATTTCTCCCCCGTACTAGTATATATACTAATAATATAGTCTTTCCCGAGGTATTTTTATATAATAATATTCTATAGATTATATAAATATATAAACTCTAATTATTAAACTATATTTATTATAGATTTAAATCTTAATTCGAATTATTAATTCTTATTATATTATTATATATAAACTTAAGTTATTAATTATATATTTTTTTAAATATAAATATTTTCTTAGAGTTTTTATTTATAAACTCTATCTAAAAAATAAATAAATAACGTTTTAATTTTAATTAAAATAAATAAATTAATTATATTCTTTAATTTTTTTATTAATAATTAGAATCTATATTTATATATCTTTTCTTATATTTATATTTATAAATAATATTAATTATTAACGATAGCCTTTATTAATAAAAAATAATAAAAAATAATAATATTTAGGATATTTATAATAATATTTTTTATTTAAACTTATCGCTATAATATTATTTATTATTATTTTAATATATTAATCTTTTTCGAGTACTTATTTTTTATATAAAGAGTATATAATATAATATAGAAATTATACGGGGTATTTTCTAATATATATTATAATTTCGATTTATTAACCTTCGAGTTATTATTTAATTCTAATTTTAAATACGAGAAATTTATTAATTTATTATAAATCTTATATATAATTTAAATATAAATAAAATTATATAAAAAAAATCTTATAATTTAATATAAATATATATTTAAGATTTCAAGCTTTATATATATAATAATAATTAATATCTAATTATTAATGAATAAATAAAGAAATTTATTTATTTATATTTTATATAATATTTATTTACTTATTTAATATATAATAAATATAAATAATTTTCGAATATATAGTATTAATAATTAGAGTATTATATATATAATCTTTTATTAACTCTGAAATAAAGGAAAATATAATAAAATATTAATATATTAAAATATAATTAAATATATAAAATTCTATCTTTATATTTTTATATAATATTATTTTAGGATCTTAAAATATATTAAATATATTAATTATTATAGTAAATATTTAGATTAATATTATAGATACTATTTTTATATTATAGTATTTATATATTTATTTAAATAATTATAAATATATATATATTTATATTTTAGGATATTAAAATATATTAAATATATTAATTATTATAATGAATATTTATATTAAAATTATAGATACTATTTTTATATTATAGTATTTATATATTTATTTAAATAATTATAAATATATATATATTTAGAGTTATTTTAATAATTTTATTCTAATTTATATATTTATAGATATTAAAATATAATTTTCCGTAAATATATTAAGATATAATATATATATTGAAATAACTCTAATTATATTTATATTATAATATTTTTATAATAAATTATTAATAAATAATTTTTAGTTAAACGATTATTAATAAATATAAATAGGATTATTTAAATATATATAATAAATTTTTATTATAAAGTCTTTGGATATATTTTTTTTATAGTTATAATTTAGTATAAAGATTATATAATTTAGAATAGATTCGATATAGAAGTTTAATTAATTATATTAATTAATATAAAAAGTAATAATCTTATAAATACCCGTATAGGGTCTATACTCTACCGTATTAATCCTTATTACCCCCCGTTATCCTACTACGCCTAATTCGTATAAATACGATCCGCTACCGTTTAGTATAGAGTCTTAAAATTATAATACGCGGCCGTAATCTTTTTATATAAATCGTATACCTCGAGATCCTAAACCGTACGCCTCGATACTTTAGTCTACGTAGACTTCGGATTAACTATACTAATTAGTACGACTCCGTACTACGATATATACTTCCTTATTAAAAGGGTCCACCGCTTTATATTTCTTTACTTCCTTAACCTCCTCTATATAGTATTAATAAAGTTACTATACTAAATTATACGATATAAACTAGGAATAAACGAGTACTTTAACCCGTTACTAAAGTATATATAGTTAATATATACTTCGTTATAGTATCTAGATAGAGTTTTATAGGACCGTATAATCTCGTTCCCTTTCGTATAATAAACATAACGGTTATTATTTAGGTATATAATATTTATACGGGACTATAAAAGAACGCCCTCGATATTAAACGGACGCGTAAAGTTTTATATAGATTAATATAGTTTTATCCCGAATCTATATAATATAGTAATATAATATATACGACGGTCCTACTCTCGTATAAGCCGATATTACGGATAACCTCTACGTACGTAAGGGTACGATATTATACGGGAGTATACAAATCGAGTATTTTCTCTTTAGTCTTTAGTACGTTTTAGTTTTTAGTTTTACTACTCGGTAGTATTTTATACTTTAGATACTTTAAATCGTATAAATCCGTACTAAATTCGTCTTTATCTTCGGTATCGCCTACGGATATTATACCTACTATTATAAACTAGGTACGGATAGGTATAAAATACGTATAAATTAATATAAATTAATAGAGAATGAAATTAAAGTAAATACCTACCTATATAGGACTGTATAATTAGTTAGGGTTTAGTATAAATAGGGATTTATCTATAACGAATAGGGAGGGGCTTTATAGATAGGGTATAAATTAATATAGAAAATTCTATACGGGTTCTATATATACGTACCCTAGGAGTAGTATAAGTTAGAAGGTTTTTTTAGGGGGATTATAAATTATATAAGTATTTATTCGGGGTCCTTTTATTCACTTTTTATTATATAATCCCGCGTATTTACTTCGTAAAACGTATATATTATTACTAATATTTAGTAATCTTAATGGATTTATAAAGTCTAATATTACGTGACCTAGATTATACTACGCTATATATTGTCTATATTTATTCCTACCGCCCCCGTAATCTCTTTACGGAGATAGCGACCCTTTAATACTATTTAGTACTAACTCTGAAAAATAACTCTTCTAATAAACCAACCTTATATAGGTAGAGAGCTCTAATCAAGGCGATTCTAACACCGTAGGATTAACTTAATCGAATAAATAAGATCGAAGATATTAGGGGGTTAATATCATAGTATAGACCAGTTATTCATAAGGTAGTAAAAGTTTACTATTCTATATACGAGCCCTACGTACCTAAGGTACTAGTACTAGCTATATATAACCTAGTTAGTCAAGGAATAATAACTACTATATTAAAGTACTATAATAATATCCGTTTAAATAGAAGAAAAATAGACGTCTATATCTAAATAGATAATAAATAGGCGTTATAGTAATAAATAATATTAATAAAACCTATCGAGAGGCGGAACGATAACGTCGAAATTTAATAACTATTACTAGTTACGCCGTTAACGTCGGCGAGGTTTTTTAGTTTATTAAATAAATTCTATCTTTTTATTATAACTCTTAACGAATTTAGTAGTATTATTAAATTATTTAATATTTCTTTATTTATCCTATTCCGGCCTATATTCTTTCTATCGAATTAAATACTCTATTACTAGACTACGACCTTTATATATAATATATTTATTGAATAATCTTTCGATTTTAAAGAATTTATAGTATTTTATATCCCCCTCGATAAAAATAAAAGGAGGTTCTAATAACTAGGGATAATAAAATAATTAGTAGTAAATATAACTCGAGCTATATTATAGTAAAAACGGGATAAATTCGCTAGTATCTTAATAGTTTTAGTCGGTACTTACGTAAATCGGCCGACTCTACTTATCGAGTATTTTAAAAGGCCCGATATATTACTATACTAGTTTCTTCGTGATACTAATTATAGACGGTATATTATAATCTTTATAAAGGTATAATAGCGCCTAGTCTTTAATCTTTAAGAATATTAATTAATAATAACGATTATAATAGAATTTATTAGATATTTAAATAAATACTAGAGTATCCCTAATTAAAATACGCGTAGTAAAGTAGTTAATAAACCGCGTCGATTTAGTTAATATAAGATTTGAAGGTTTATTAAAAGTAAAGTTATAAACTACCTTATTAGGTATAGGCTAGTTCGTTATAAAAATTAAATTATTAAATACTATTTAAAATCTATTAAGTATTTTAGGTTATATCTCTAATTTATTAAATTTATAAATATAAAAACGAAGCGCGATCTCCGTAGTTTAGTTAATATATTTACTACTACCGTCTATCTACGGGTAGTACGCTATAAAGTATAATAAATTTATATTAAATTATTTAAATAAGGTAGTCTATAACTTTAATAGGAACTTAGAGTCTTTATTAAATATTAAGACTTTTAATAAACTCTAATCGGCGATATTAAAATAGTTTAATAATATCTTCGCCTAGTCTACTATAATATAAATAGACTTCCTAGGTATAAAAATTATATACTTTATAAATTTATAAATAACTAATATCGTAGTATTAAGGAGTAGAGAAATAGACTTTAATAATATTAATATAAAATTAATAATTAAAGTATAGAATAGTATTAATAGTATTTGGATAGGTTATAGTACTCTATAGAGTTAATATCGACGGGTCTATAAAATTAGGTATTTAGGGTAGTATTTAATATATTCGTATAAAAGGCGAGTAAAGTCGTAAATATACTAGGAAGAAGTAATAATCTCGTAGTAATATTAAAATCCTAGGTAACTATTATTATACGTTAGAATTAAGATATTTTTAACGACTTTCAACGGAATATAAAACCGGTAGAGCCCGGTAACCTTATTAATATAGTAGATTAAATTAAAATCGATAACGTTGTTATTAAACTACTAGGGTATTCCGATAATATTATTTCAGTTTATTTTTATAGCTAGTATACGGTCTATTTTCGTAATACGTTCTAGGTATAGTATAAAATACGGGTCTATATCCGTAGTAAAGAAATATCTACTACGAATAAAAAATAAAGAAACGACGTCCTCGCCGAGTTTATTATTATTATTAATTTACCTCGCGATCTTAATTTAATAATCTTCTAAAGTATATCTAGTTACTATATATTTACGGAATTTTAAAAACATTTTAACGAATAAGCCCGTATATATTAATAAAATATCAAACTCGGAATAATTTAAATTAAATAATTAATTATAATTAAGACTTACTAGTCTTAATAGTATATTAGAGACGATATACTCTTTATTAAATTTATAGCGGATATTAAACTAGAACTACCTTAAATACTAAAATACTCTTATTAATTTAACGTTTATATATATCGTTAATATAGTCGATACTATCGATTTCTAACGTATAATATTAAGAATTATAGAGTAATCGGTTTAGATTACTATAGGGTATTTAGAGGACTCTACTAAATAATATATTTTCTTAATTATTTATATAAAGTTTATTATTTCTAGTTTAATAGGCTAGTAGTTTATTTCGGCGGAGATTAATATACGTAATAAAAATATAATAAATTCGATAGTTATCCGCGAAAATTATTTACTCTCTAGAATTATAATACCTTCCTTAATATAAAAGATTATAACTTTAAAACCGAACTTCTTTAAAGTATTTAAGTCGATTTATAAAACTCTATCGGGGTTAAAATAAAATAGAATAAAGAGTATTAATAATATTTTTTATAGTAGATTAAATAACTCGAGCTCTACTAGGGTTACTTTAATAAATTTAATATATAAAGAATAAACCTTCCGAGGGTTACTCTTAATAAGAGTCTTTTTAAAAAAAATCGAATCTTAAAGTCTTAAAATAACTTAGCGATCTAAATATAAAAATAAATATAATTATAAAGATATTCTATTAGTCCTAGGTAATACTTTAAGTTACTAATAATATAAAAATACTATAATTACGTAATCGCTCGTAGTTTATCTTCTAATATAGATAGGTTAAACGAATCGACTTTCTATTTTAATAATAATATATCCGGGTACCTAAGGAATATTTTAGTAGAGTTAATAAAAATATTTATTTCGATAAAGAGGGTAAAGAGTTTACGTAAACTAGTAAAGTATTTTAATAAAGATTTTAAACTATAAATAACGTCGTCGATATAAATATATACTTTATCTTTAATTAGCCGGAGAATTCTATCGATCTATCGTTATATATATACTATTAAATTTATATATCCTATAATTAATACGTTGAAAGTCTCTTAGCCGCGGTAGGTTATTATAATTAATATATACTAGTAGGCTAGAAATACGCGCCATTAATAAAAAAAAGACGTAGTGTTAAATAATAAAATATAAATATATCCTAGTAGACGAGTTATAATATCTATTTATAAAGATACCGGATAAATATTTAATAGGATTAACTCGTTAAGGCTACGAATATTAACTATAATATAACCCTTTCTATTATTATTAGGGAGTATTTTCTATACTACGAATATTAAATAACTAAAAGGGGTTAGTTAAATAATTTATTTAAAACGATCTTATTAATATAATTTATTAAAGATACGACCGATAACGTCCTTATCGCGGAGACCGAGTAGATATATTTCAATTTTTCCGGTAACGCGGCTTTATTAATTATCCCGTAGCGGAAGCTTTATTTATTTATTTTTAGAGAAATTAACGAAATCTTAGTTAATTTAAAGATTAAGGAAATTATTTATAAAATTAAATAATACTTTAGTAGTAGGTTTATTATTATAGACTATAATATTATTAAAGAGCTTCGTTTCTATTATAACTATAATAGAATTTGAAAATATAGTATTTATAGTTATAAAATTCGATAGATTTTACTTTTATAATAATATAGGAACTAGTATATTATAAAGTAGTAATATATTATATACGCCTACGCCCCGTTAAAGGCGCTAGTATATTATATATATTTATACTCCGTTACTTTTATAATATTATTATTTATCGATATAGGGTTCTAGCTTTAATATCGCGGGGTTTTAATTTTTAATAATCCTATATCGAGTTAGTATTCCCCCGTTTTATTAGAATCTTTAGAGATTAGTTCTATTATTAAATTTAAGATTTAAAAATTATTTAATAATAAACTCTATAATTACTTTATACCTTTTATATTATTATTAAATTACTAGCTCTACGCTAATAATTTTAGATATTATAATTTTAATTTTTCAAATCTTTTTAAAGAAAAGGCCTATCGTTATTATAATATCGGGTTTAACCTCGGGACGTTTAAAAGAATTTAATAATAATAATATTAATTAAACCCCCTCCGACGACCCCTGTTATAAAAATAATAATGAACTCGAAGGTATTATTATTTTTAAAGAGATTTTAAATATATAGTTTAAAGTTATTAAAAAAGAAAACCGTCGTTTTAAATAATAATAAGAGTTAGAGGTATTATAAATTAAAAATTAAGAATTATATAATCCTATTATTTCTACGCCCGCTAGCGGAGCGCTAACGGAATCTATTATTTATAGTAGAGGTCTCTTAATTATTACACCTACCGGTAAAATAATAATAAATTTAATTATATTTAGTAGAGATATTTTTATTAGGGCGAAAATACTACGCTTTAATAAAATACGTTTTTATAAAAGTACGAGCGAAGGTAAATATTTACGCTAATTCCGCGACGTAAATATTAAATTTTTAATTAGTCTTAAATATTTCACTATTAACTATTTAAAAATTATATACTATATAGACTCGTTAAAGGGTAACTCTTTAATATAATAATATAAATATTATAATTTATATAGTTTAGCTAGTATTACGTTTAACTTTTTTAAGAAGTTTTTTCTTAATTTAATAACGAATTTAATTAACCGTCGTCTCTTTATTTATAAGAAATAAAAGGAAGCTAAATAATAATTTTACTAAAAAATATTATTATTTAAAGTTTATTTTAAAAAAAATAGAGGTTTATTTACCCCCGTTTTCGGAGAAATATAAAGTAAATTTCTTTTTAATTAAGTTTAAACCTAAATTTAAAAATAAAATCTTTAATACCGGTAGTATATTTATTTAAAGAGAAGAAATTCTTACCTAAATTATTATATAAAAAAAGAATCTAGAGTATATATAATTAATAGGCGGCTTTAATTTTAATTCGGGTTTTTAATTAAAGAACCTTAATAAAGGAAAATTTATAATAAACCGAATTATTAAGCCTAACGCCGGCGATAATATTAAATAAACGTATTTAAAAGAGAAGAGTAATAAATATAAAGTTAATACTATTAATTCTTCGTATAATAAAATTATCTATTATTATTATAGAGTAGAAGGTTATATTAAATCTAAATATCTCGATATAAATAAACTAGTTATAAACGTCGGCGCGGTATTAATAAAAAATAATTTAATTTAATTTACGCCTCGGAAGAAAGATAAGAAAAACGATTAATAGAGGTATATCTTTTTATTCTTTCTAAGAGTTAGATTACTCTTTAAGATAAAGTTAAATAGTTTATTACTTTAATTAACTCTAAAGCGTAGATTAATTTAGTTTTATAATAATTTATTATTAAAAACGATTTAGAATTTTATAATACTATTTTATTATTAGTTAAAGTAATGAATAAGTAAAGTATATATTATTATAATATATATTAATTAAACTATTAAATAATCGATAATTAGGGTTAAGAGTATAAATATAGTATTTTATTCTACGCTATAGATTTTAAAAATTTAGACGTTATTCTAGGTATATTTAAATTATATTAATTAAAGATATTAATTAATTTTAAAGCGGATTAATAGCGGTTTAAAATTAATTCTAATAATTTATAAATTAAAAAACCGGTTAAATTCATTAGTAGTTTTAAAAATAAACCGAATATATTCGCGGTCGTATATATTATAGTAGTATAAAATAAATAGGAAGAACTTCTTAACCTAAAGATTCCTAAAGAATTTATAAAGTTTTATAATATTTTTTCTAATAAGAAAGTAAATACCCTATTTATTTTTAAATAAAGAGATTACGTTATTAAAATAAAAATTAATGAAAACCGCTTTATAAACCTCTTTATAACTTATTTTAAACTAAGTTATCGGAGTTATAGTATTATTTAGAATCCTTATTTTATAAAGGCTAGATTCGTTATTTAATATCTTTAATTAAAGTATTTATTCTTTTTATATTTAAAAAGGATAATAGATTATATTTTTATATTAATTATTAAGGCTTAAACGCGGTAATTATTAAGAATCGATACTTATTACCTTTAATTATTAAGATATTAAATCGTTTATATAGTTTTAAAATCTTTATAAAGTTAGATTTAAAGAATATTTATTATAGGATCCGGATTAACGAAGGCGATAAATAAAAAATTATTTTCCGAACTCGCTATAATTATTTCGAATATTTAATTATATCTTTTAGGCTCGTTAATATACCGGCGATATTTTAAATTTATATTAACTATATATTTATAAATTTAATAAATATAATATATATAGTATATCTAGATAATATCCTAATTTATAATATTAATCCGGCGGAGTATTAACGGTATATTAAATAAATATTTAAACGATTATATTAATTCTAGTTATTTATTAATTTTAAGAAGTATTAATTTAATACCGAAACGGTCGAGTTTTTAAATTTTATTATATTTATTAATAAAGTAGTTATAAACCCGGAATATATTAAGATTATTAAGGAATAACTTTAACCGAAAATATATTAAGAGATATAAATCTTTTTAGGCTTCGTTAACTTTTATAAATAATTTATTTATAGTTATTTTAATATAACTATACTATTTATTAATTTATTTAGTAAGTTTCGTTCTAAAGGAAAATAATACGCGATAATTATTCATTTATAAAGTATTAATTAATTCTTTCTTTAAAAACGGACTATTATTTAATAATACGTACTAAGGTACTAGTATTAGTAGAATATATATATAATAATTACCCCCGCCGATTTATAGCCGTCCGTCCCTAAGGTTATCTACGTAAAAGGGAAATTAATTATTTTAAAGTTTACCCGTAATATCTAGTTATTTAATAACCGAAGGAAAATTACTAAAAGAAATTAATATATAAAGTCTACCCGTAATATTTACTTTATTTAAATTTTTTATTTAAAAGAAATTAATTATTTTATAATATCTTAAAGGGCGAAAGCTTTACTCTAAATAATTTTTTTATATTAATTTAAGATTATATCTTCTTCTTCGAATAATTTAGTTTAAGGCTCCGCGTTATTCTCTCTTTATATAATAAATTCGTTATAATTATATAAGTGTAATATAACGGGGAATCTCGTAGTTAAGATATTTATTATATTATTAACGAATCGTACGAGTTTATTATTAAATTATTTATTATCTTTAAATTTATCGATCGTTTCCGTTATTTTATAGAATTAGTTTTATAATTTAAAATTTCGATTAATATCTAGGGACGTATATAAAGAACGTTATAATTTTTTTATATAAAATTATTCTACTAGACGACCTTAGTATTATAAAAAATATATATAAAAATTATTAATTATTAAATATAAGTAAACGACTTTACCTTATACTTTATTAAACCGATTAATTAATAAATTAATATAATTAATTAAATATTCATTATCGACCCGTAATTTATTTATATTATTTTATAATAATTTATAACTCTTTCTTAATTACGTAAAATTTTATAAAATAAACTTTTCCTTTAACTTTTCCTCCGATAAAGATTTATATAAGACTCGGCCTTCCTTAATTTTATTTTATAATTTTTAATTTAATAAAATAAAGCCGGTTTTTTATTTATTTTTCTCTTCGGTCGTAGTACGCTGCGGAATAGGGAAGGGAATCGGTCTTTTTAACTCTATTCCCTTCCCTTCTTTAAGGAAGGGAATTTTTTTTGTATTAATATTTATCCTAATTTTTTGAATTCCCTTCCTCGATTTTCGAAAAAGTCAAAATTCCCTTCCCTATTCCGCAGCGTAGGTCGTAGGCCCGTTTTTTATAAATACCGATTTATTATCGCTTCTATTAATTACGATAATTAAATCGTCGGTAACGACTACGGGGAATAGAAATAAATTTCTAATTTATTTATTTATTAATATTTTTATACTTTTCTTTATAATTATTTTTATACCCCTTTTTTAGATATATTTTTTAATCTCGGTCTTTATATTTTAATATATTATTTTTATTTTAATATCGGACTTATTTTATAAAACTTTATAAAATTTATTTCCCTTTAAAGTTAAGAGTAAGAAAGAATTTATAAAGAAGAAAGAATTATTATTAATTTTTTATTTTTTTTAAAGCCCCGAATTTATTTAATCCTATAAAAATTTACACTTAACCGTATTTAATAATTAAATAGTATTTTATAAAAACGAAAATTTAGGCTCGCCTAACAATATATTTATTATATTTCCTTCCTCGGTTACTACCGGCGTCGAAGAAAGCGCGTATATTATATTCGATATAATTAAATTTACCTTAAAGTATCTCTTCGCTTTTATTTTATTATATAATTAATTTCTTATTCCGACGGAGTCTTAATAAATTATTTTAATCGTAGATTTTCTATTAATTTTCGGTACGATAAATTATATTAATAAAGAATCCGTTAATTCGTCGATTTATTTTAAATTCTTTAAGAATATACTACCTACTTTCTTTTACTTTTAACTAAATTTAATTATTATAATAAATATTTTCGCCGGAGTCGCTAGCCCTAAAATTAATTCTTATTATAATATAGAAATATTCGCGACGGGTATTAAGGTCTAGTCCAAATATTTATAATTATTAAATATATTATATTAGTTATTTAGCGTTATTTTAATTAAATTAGATTAGTTTATCCCGAATAATCTCGCTTTTTTATTACTATATATTTAAACGAACCCAAATATAATTATATATATAAACTTATTTGGATTCGTCTCCGATATAATCTTTATAGTATATTCTTTATTCGTTTATTTAATTTATAAGTAGTTCTTAGAGTAGAATATATATAATTATTAATTATATCGCGTTTTATAAAGAATATAATCGTATTTTATAATTATTTAGATTTATAAAAAGGAAAGATTATAACTAGCTAGTAATTATATCGTAATATTATTTATTAACTTTTAGTATAACTCGTTATATAGCGGTATTATAAACTCGTTATTAAAACTAGTTTATATTACTCGCGTATATATAGTCGGGCTTATATTAATTAATTACTATATTATAATATATAAGGTCGTTCCGTTACGTAGAAAGTATTAATAAAGGTATTTAATAATATATAATAAAAAAGTATATAATACGATAAGAAGAGTAAAAGATAATAATATTATTCTCTTTTATAGGTCCCGAAGATATTATTATTTATAAATTAAGTTATTAAGGAATTCGCGGAATCTATTATATTTTTAATTAATTTATTATTAAGGCGATAACGTCGCTAAAACGCTCCGGTCTTCCTAAATCCTAATCGGGTAATTAATATAAACTTTTATACTATATTTTATATCTAGTTTAATAATATTATTATTAATAAATAAAAAACGTTTAAGAGTTATTTATCCTTTTCGCTCTACCTAATATTCGTATACCGATATCGAGTTATATTTCTAGTTATATTTAATTATTAGGTCTTTTACGTCTTAAAGATCTTCCTCTTTATATTATTTATTCTAATATAGTCCCTATTCTTTTTATTTAATTAGATATTTAATTATTAATCTTTTCCCTCGGCTTAAAAATCTTTTAACTCTTTTATCTAGGAGGCGTTCTACTTTATAATAATTTTATATACCTTCGAGATTATTATTAATAATAGGCTCTTATCTTATTTCCTTAGGCCGGTAATATAAATTCTTTTCCTTAAATATTAACTCTAAAATAATTATAAATACTATTAAATAAATAAATATCGTCGGCGGTAGTTCAAGTTTATAAATTAAATTTCCGTAGTATTTAAGAATTTTAAAAGGTTTAGTTCTTTAATTAAATAATTTTTAATTTCCTAAACTAGGAAGGCGGTAATTATTATATAATTTAAGGAAAGTTATTTTTCTAACTTTTATCGTTAAAGACGTATATTTACTATTATAATGAAATTTAATATTAACTACCGCGAACGAAATTATATTAATTATCTCTTTACGGTTAATTTCCTTTATATTAATTAAGTTTATTTATTTTACCGAATTACTTAAAAGCGAAATACTATTATTTAACTTTATTCCAAAGATAATTTCGTTAAGGGAAAATATTATAATTAAGTTTAAAAAGTTATTTAATATAGCTCGTAACGTAACGGTTTCGACTATCCGTTTAACTACGGGTAGTACGTTATTAATATTATAAATTCTATTTTTAAAGTTTTAAAGATAATTTTTTATAAAGCCGAAAGAAACTTAAAATCTTTATTAGAAATAATAATTTTAAGAATTCCCTAGTCGGTTAATATAAATAATAGTATTTTAATTTATTCTTTAATAAATTATATATCCTTCCCCAAAATAATAGTAATCTTCTTCGAGAATTTATAAATAATTATTAATAAGATATTATATCTATTTCGTAGTAAGAGAAGCTTTATAATAAAATCGATAATAATATAATAATAGATTTTCGGGATTGTTAGAATTAGTTTTATAATATTATATAAAGTATAATACTTCGTTTAATTAAACTAGTAGAGCGGATAATATAAAATATATTATTTTAATTTCTTTATAAAATACTTTATATAATAGCCGGCTATGATTTATTTATATATTCTATAAAAACTAGTATAACTACGCTTATTATATACTAGTTTAAAGATTTTTTATTTTATAAATTTCGAGATATAAAGACGTTCCCTATCGTTATATTAATCTTTATATTAAATAAAGGAATTTCGGAGTAAAAAAGGAATATTCGGATTAAAGATATCCTTATTTTTTATAATACCGGGGTTTTTCTTTTCGAGCCTATTCTTTTCGTTTATAAAGAAGGTATATACCTTAGATTATTTTTTATCCTCGGTATAAATATACTTTAACTTTTATTTATAGTCGGTAGATATTTATATTAATATTATATAGAAAGCGAAAACTTCGTTAAATATTTTAGGAGTATTTATATTAATACTTTTATTCTTTTTCTAAATTAGCCGTAATAATATATTAAGTACGATATTCTATTTTCTAGGATACTATCGAATATCGAGGTTATACTACGACGTATACTAGGAAATTTATACTAGTCGTAGATTTATCCTATTCGAAGAAAACGATAATAACGTTATTTATCTCGTAATATTAATAGTCGCGGAATAATTAGTGAAAATAATTACTTTCTTTATCGGTAATTAAATTAAAAGATAAGGAATCTTCTTTAGAGTCTATATTAATCCTATTATTTCAAGTTCTATAAATTAATATTATACCTTAATAGAGTTAAATAGTTTAGAGAGGAAAAAAATTAATTAAATATCCGTTTAAGAGAATAAATTACCTTAAGGATCGTTCTTTATATAATATATTATTATATTAATTTTATACGATTTAGAGGTATCGATATTAATATAAAGTTAACGCGTTATATCCCGATAATAAAAATACGTTTCGGAGGTAAATATTTTCTATAATAATTTAAATAATATTAACTCTTTCTTAATAAAAATAAATTAGGTTTTCTTAAAATAAGTTTTTCGTATATTCCTACTTTAGGAAGGGGAAATCTTTAATAATTAAGTTTTTTACTTCTATAATAACTCCGAAATTTAAACGAAGTATCTAATATTACTTTTAAACTAGTTCGTTATACTTATATATATTTCTAAAGTTTATAGTATATCTAGAAAACGAAGGTTCTTAATCGCTATAACTCTTTCCTTAATAATTATTATATCTAGATTATTAACCTTTTAACCTAAAACCGTAACGAAAGGGTATATTAAGAAGATTTTTTTTAATTTAAGAGAAATCTTAAAGTTTATAAATAGCGTAAAAATTATCGCTAAATATTTAAGATATTTAACGTAGGAGTATAAGAAAATAATAATATCGTCGACGTAATATTTTATAAATTCTTTATATAGATATAAAAAATTATTTATTTTTCTTTATATATAGGGTACGGAGCCCTTTTAATTTATTACTACGATATTATAATATTTAGAACCGCGGTAGAAGACGATAATGAATTTATTATAATCGTCTCTTTTAATTATAAAGAGATGGAATTACCCGTTATAGTTAATTATATTAATATATATATATCCCTATATTAAAGAAACGACATCGTTTTATAGTAAAAAGGGGTAGTTATCCGGAATAGTAATTTTATTTAAATTATAGATATTTATTACTATTTTTCCTTTATATACCGGAGTCTTCTTAGGCCCCTTATATATAATTTTTTAAACTACGAATACCGGGAAAACGAAAGGGGATAATTTTATAAACTAAAATATTTTTCTTTATTAATATATTTTATTAAACTTCTTATTAATTAAAGCTCTAGTATCGGGGCTTAAAGAATAAACTTTATATCTAAATTTTATATCCGATAATTATTAATTAATAATAAACGGAATAAATAATTATTCCGATTTAAATAAATTAATAGTATCTCTAGTATCTTCTTATATACGAGGGTATTCTTTTATAATATATTTAATTATAATAATATCTTCGTCGTTACTATAAATAATAATCCCGTTTAATAACTTCGTTTTTATTAAATAATCGACTTCGGTTTTAAAGATTAGTCTTAAATCGTATAAACTAGTTAACTATAAAACGGATATATCTTTAGGGTACGCTTTCGCCGCTAGAGAATAATTATTAAAATCGATAAAATAGGCCTCCTTTACTTCGTACTCGATAATTAAATTAATATATTAATAACGAGGAATAATAAAGAGTATATTCTCGTTATTCTTAATATTAATAAAGTTAATTCTAGCGTCGACGAAATAAATATAAATACCGTCTATTTATAATTTAAAAGGAAATCCTTATTAAATAATTAAGACTTTCCTTTAAATAAAACTATAATTATAATTATAGTTTTTACTAGAATTATTTAGCGGTGTTCCGACCTAATAATATAACGAATTCTAATATTATCTTTAATTATAGATTAGATCGGTATTAAAATATCGCTATAATTATTGAAAAGAATTTAATTATATAGTAAATTAATAATAACTCTTTCCGGCCTAAAGATATTTATATTTATAAATATATTAACTTTAAAGTTATTTACTATATAGAAATCCTTAGTAATTTTTACTATAATTTTAATATTATCTTTAATCTTTCCGTTTATATAGAAAATTAAAGAAATTTATTTTATTATTAAATAATAGTTCGGCCCGATTCCTCGTAAAATAATAAGTTTATCGTAGTTCTTTATTTAAAATTCGGGCGCTCTACTTTTTAAAAAGACGTAGTTAATTATATTTATTAGGTATCCCGTATCTAGGTATTTTAAATCGCGGGCGGTGTTTAAAGAGAGATTTATTTAATTATTAAAATAATATTAAAATCGAAAAACTATATTATCTTTTAAGGACGGAGGAGCCGTAGATTTAATAATTACTTTATTCGTCGGCTTAATAGTAATAGAAATATTCGAAGAATATATAGATATAACGGACTTAAAGTCCTTTTATATTAAAACTTTATAACGGTATAACTTTTCTTTAAAATATACGTAGAGAAAGTTATTTAATATAAAGCCCGTCTTATAATTCTTATAAATAGAACGTTAATTTATTTTCTTTATAGAAATATAATATACGATTAAAACGAACCCGATATCGACTTTATTATTAGGATTTTATTTTCTATTTAAAACTATCTCTTAAATATTATAAAAACTCTTATTAACGCCGGTATAATAAATATAATAATTTTTAGACGGAGCTTTAAGTACTCCGAAATAACCTTCGTTAATTTTAATAATACCGTAACTATTATTTTCGGATCCGGGATTATTAAAATATAATTTATCGAAATAAACCGGCTATATTTATAATTAATTACCGAAACTAGTATACGGTCTCGGTAGGTAGTATAGACGCGCTTTATAATTCCTATAATTCCGGTTTTTAAAGAACGAATTTTAATTAAGTTACGCGTTTTTAATAATAATTATAAAGAATTACTTCGGAGCTAAAAGAGTATTTTTTAATAAATCCTATATTATAAATTTAGGAGTTTATTATTATTATTATTATAATATAATTTATTAATTTTATACGTAAACTCGCTACTTATAAAGTTAAAAAAAAGGAAAAGTAGAAATAATTATTTATTAATATTCGTATAGATATTAAAAAGATTAGAAAGAATTAACCCCTACGTATTATAAAGACTAGAAAGTCCTAAAGTTATAAAGATTTATTCCTATATTTATAAACCTCTATATTTAGAAAAACCGATATTAATTCTATTATTAAGAATAATAAAATAAAGAACTATACCTACCTTATTATTATTACGGTTAAGATTTATTCTTAAGTTTATCTTCTTATTCTCGCTCTTTATTTTTAATTTCTTTATAATATTCTCTTTAGTCCTCCTTCTCCTTCTATATTTATATATAATATTATATCTCCTTTCGGCTCTTTAATTATTTAATAAATTTTTAATTAAAATATCGTTTATAAAAGGAGGTATAATAGCCTAGAAATTAATATTTAAATAATTCTAAATTTATATAATCTATATATACTCTTTTATAATTCCGACCTAAATAGTAAATTTAGTTACGTTTTAAATATAAACGAATAAATCTACCCGTTCGGTAGTATCTTTTAAGGTATAAAATTACCGATTAAATTCCTTTAATATAATAAATATTATAATTTTAAAATACTTTTAAAGGCGTATAATTTAGTGTTATAAATTATTTAGAAATTATATTATTACGTTTTTCTTATCCTATAATAGAATCTTAAATTATTAATTCGCTACGGCTCCTTTAAAATAGTTATTTAAATTCTTTTCAATAATTTTATCGCTCTTTATTACTACGAAATCTTAAACTCGATTATAAAATATATAAACCTCCTTAAATATTAATTATTTAAGATTTAAAATAATATTACTAGCGCTTTAAGACTCTAGATAATTAAGATAAAAAAATCCTAATTCGTTAATATAGAAATTTCTAGATTATTATTTTTACCCTATTTCGTTAGGAGGCCTTTATTATTCTTTATACCCTAATAAATTTTTAAATCCTCGATTATTTAAAATAACCTAAACTATATTTAATACCGTAGCGCGGATCGTTTAAATTATAATATTATAAAGAACTAAATCGATACTAGGAGGAGGCGGTAGTATTTTATTTCTTTTTTATTTATAAAGATAATCCTACCTAACATAATAATTAAACGGAGGATTTAAAAAAAGAAATTAATTTCTTTTATTATTCCCGTAAGATTTTAGCCTTAAAGAGCTAGATTATCCTCCGTTATTTAATATATTTAATTTCTTTTAGAAAAGAATCCTTTAAATTATATTATCCGCGGTAAAAATAAAGTTTAAAGGAAGAAAAGAAAGTTTTAGTTTTTTAAAAGTAATATTATTAATTTCTAAAGAACTAGGTCTCGTAGGAAGAAATAAAAATAATAATAAAATAAAAGAAAATTAACTTTTATCTTTTTTTTTAGATTAAGATAATTAAAGACTAAAGATTTCGTTTATTTTAGAAAGTATACTCCTACGTTTTTAATCTTTAAAGTATATTAAATCGACGTAATATTTAATTCTTTTAACGAAAGATATTAAAGTCTTTATTAACGCTAGAGGGTATATTTATAAAAGTAGAAAAGTGAAAGCGTTCTACCCCGCTTCTTCTTCCGTTACTATTAACTAGTAAGTTTCGTTCTAAAGGAAAATAATACGCGATGATTATTCGTCTATAAAGTATTAATTAATTCTTTCTTCAAGAATGGACTACTATCTAATAATACGTGCCAAGGTACTAGTACTAGTGGAACGTATACGTAATACTATTTAAGGGTAATAAAATAAATAAGAAAATAAATTTATTAGAATAAATAAACGGCGCTACGGAAGTATTTTAGATTTTATAAAATATATTCGTAAACACGCCTTTTCTACGCTACTATAATCTAATTAAATAATTATATATAAAAATAAATACTTCTAATTTTAACCTTAACTTTATATTATTATAATAGAATAAAGATAATTATTAATACTTTATAATATTCTAGTCACGGAAATTAAATCCTCTAAAATAGAATTATAAGACCTATAATTAAGAATTACTCGTTATTATAATAATAATAAAATAGTAGCGATACTACCTAGAAGGTAGCCTCTATTATATTAAAATCTAAATTAATTATAATAATTTAAAAGGGTTTAATAAAATAAAAGAAGTTAAATTTTAAATAAACCCGTTAAATATTTAAATTAACTATCTATAATTTTAAGATCTTTTATCGGGCTAGAAAATTAAATCTTATTAATATACCGTCGCGGCGCTTTAATTATAAAGGAGTATCGTTATTAAATATTAAATTATTATTAATACTTTAGAATAAACTTACTCTTTAGACTAGCGGTTAATTATCGGAAAAAAATAAAGAAATAAAAATAATTATAATCTTTACTTTTTAAATTACAGAGTTAAAAGTAGTAATTTTAAAATAAGATATTATAATAATATTTAAAACTATATATAATAATCCTAAAAGGTTTATTAAAATATTAATTCGGGAACTATAAATCTATAATAATTAAATAAACTCTTTTCGAATTAGAGCGAATATATTAAAGAACCGCCGTTATATAAAGAATAAAGTATAAATTATAAACTCCGAGGGATTATTAAGATATAATAATTATTTTTATATATTAAAGAATGAAGTTTTAAGGGAAGAGTTTATAAAGAAGTATTATAATAATCCTTTAATAAACTATTTTAGCGCTACGAAGTTATATAAATAATTTACCCGAAATTTTTTCTAAAAGGGTAGCCTAAAGTAAATTACGAATTATATTAAAATTTATAATATATATTAGCGGACGAAGGCGCCGCGATATTATTTATATAACGAATTAAATTCGCTTCTTATTATTATTTAACCTTAGAAGGAGATTTCTATAGATTTTATAATTAATTTACTATTTAATAAATATAAAAGTACCGTTTATAATACTATCTTTATTATTATAAATTAATTTACTAAAATAATTAGGTATATATTTATAATTATTAAAATCGATATTATTTAACTAGCGGAAGTATTTTATTCTAAAGTTATTTACCGTTATAATATATTTAATAATATCGTTAGCGATAGAGGCTCTATTTTTATAAATACTTTTTAATTAATTATATATTTTTATTCGAAGATTAAATAATACTTAAGTATTACTTTTTATTTTTAAATAAATAGGTAGATAAAGCGCTAAAATTAGATATTAAAATACTATTTATATATATTTATTAATAATAAATAAATTAATTAGGCTAGATTACTACTTATAATAGAATTCTTAATAAATAATAATTAGAGTACCGCCGTCGGAATAATATTATTTTTCCGTATATATAATTATTATCCTAAAATTCGTTAAGAGGTCGAGGACGACTTTAGGAAAGAAAGAGTATTAATTATAAATAATAAAATATAATAGTTATAAACTTTAAAAAATAAAATTACGGAGCGTCTTTAAAGCGCTACCGAGTACTAAATTAAATAATATAATAAAATATATAAACTATAAAGTTATAAAGTTAGTAATTTAGTTATATTAATAATAAAGAACCTAAAATAAAAGCGCCTAAATAAGAAATTATCCTATAAATTTATAGGGCCCTTTAGGATTATTAATAAAATAAAAGTATAAATTTACTATCTACTACTACTTTTTATATATAGAATCTATAATACCTTTTATATATCGTTATTTAAATTATATTATCTTCGCGATTATATTAATACGGCGGAATCTTTTATATAAACCCCTAAACTTATTAATAATAATAAATTATAAAAAGTAAAAGAGGTAATTAATAAAATTAAAAATAAAGAAAGTATTTAATATAAAGTTAAATAAACTAGTTAGGGCGAAGAATATAATTAATAATTATTAGACGAAGAGTTTATTAATATTAATAAATTAATTAAAGTCTTTAAATAGGCGGGTAGTAAATATAAATATATAAATATAATTAAAGAGGTTACTTAATCGTATAAAATAATAAAGCGGAGTAAACGGAGCCGATATTAAATATAAATATTACTACTTTTATATTAATATTTATATAACGGATATTCTCCTTTATATTTATAACTTTATTATATAGTTTTAAGGTATAACTAAATTTAATTTATTATTAAACTATTTATATACGATAGCGATAAGATATTATATTTATAAAAATATTTTTACTTTAAATATAGTTTATATAAATACCTAGAATATATTATTAAATAATATATTTAAGTAAGTTTAATTAACGCCGATTTAAGAAAAAAAGAATTCGCTATTATTATTATATTATACGAAAGATTTAGTTATTATCGAAATTATTAAAAGAAAATATAGTCTCTCTAATATAGTCCTTAAGGATATTATCTTCCTCGGGACTCTCTAAATTTTATTTATATTAACGGAAACTTTCGGTCTTTTCTTCGAGAATTTTATTCATCGTCTTTAATTCCTTAATACGTTAGTTCGCTACCGTTAATTAATTCTATAAGTTAGCGATTATAGTAGAGGTTTACCTACTAGTTATTATTATTTTATTATATATTTTATATTACTAGGTAATTTCTTTATTTATTAAATTATATTTATATTCTTCTTTAAGAGTCCTATTATTAATATAAATATATTAATATATAAATCTCTTTACCTTCCTTCGGAAAGATTTAGAGATTTATTATTATTAATATATATTACTTTAGAGTTTACGGTTATAATTTATTTTTATATAACGATCGATTCCGTAGTAATTAATATAATAGAGTATATAAGGAGGGGACGTACCTCGAATATAATTATTATTAAATTAATAAAAGTAGACCCGATAAAGGAGTTATAAAGTATAGTAAACTATTATTATAATTAATATTATACAGTCGCGTTAATAGCGGACTAGTTATATTTACTAGTATATTTATAGCTAAAATAATTAATATAAATAAATTAATACTATCGGTAAATAGGAGCCATTTATAGAGTTAGAAGAAAACTATATATAACGAGAATATTATTTATATATTAGTTATAATATTAGAATACTATTATAGAGTTAGAGTAATAATATATAAAAAAAATTAAAGGAGTTATAAAGAGAGAAAATAAATAGGCGAGCGAGTTTATTTTAATAATAAACCGTCGCGCTAAATACTTTATTATTATAATACGTCGATACGCGCCTCCGCTCCGCTATCTTACTTTTATTAATAAATATAACCGTTATTATAGTAGTTATATTATTACTAATCTCCCAGTATAATATTAAGATTATATTATTTATATATAATACCTTATTATTAATATTTTTATAGTATAATAAAAGTATATAATAAGAGTAACTACCGCTATTTCGCTACTAATACTATAGGTACTATAAGAATAATCTAATATACTATATTTACTACGAGTACTATAAGCGCTATAGGAACGATAATATATATTATTTCGCTCCGTTATTATTATATATAATAGTACTATAGGGACGAAAGAAATATTATTTAATTAATTATTATTACTATATATTAGCGCTATAGGGATAGTTTTATAAATATACTATTTATTTACTATTAATACTATTATATAATAGAGGTAGTTTAGTAGTATTACTTTTCTACTACTAGTACTATATAATAATATTATAAGAAATAGTTTCGTATCGCTCCGTAACTAGTACTATATATTAGCGCTATAGGACCGATAATATAAATTAGAAGATCTTTTTCCCTTATTTCTCTTAAGGGGTTTAAAGGTTTTTTAATAAACTTCGTAATTTAATTAAATATTATTCCGTAACTAGTATTATAGGTAGTAAAGAATTAGGTACGTAACCTTATATTTAGATTATTATATAATAACGTCGTTATATTAAATAACTCTTTTCCCTTATTTTCTTTAAGGGGTTTAAAGATTTTTTAATAAATTTTTTTCATTAAAATATTTAGGTACCTAGAGACTAAGGCCTAAAGAGGGAGGTAATTATAAAATAATAATATATTATATATACCTACGCCCCGCTAAAGGCGTTAGTATATTATATATACCTACGCTCCGCTACCTTTATAATATTATTATTTATCGATATAGGGTTCTAGCTTTAATATCGCGGGGTTCTAACTCTTAATAATTTTATATCGAGTTAATATTCCCCCGTTTTATTAGAATCCTTAGAGATTAGTTTTATTATTAAATCTAGGATTTAAAAACTATTTAATAATAAACCTCGTAACTATTTTACATCTTTTATATTATTACTAAATCGTTAACTCTACGTTAATAACTTTAGGTATTATAATTAATAACCTCGTAAAATCGATATTATCGGTTTTTATTATTAAGCTAGCTTTTTATCTTTTTTATTTAATTAATAAATATATCCTATTTACTTTCTAGATCTCTAACTTCGTTAATACTACTAGTTAAATATATACCGACGAAGTTCTAGAATTTATAGGTTATTTAATCGACTATATTATTAAATATTATTATCGCCTAGTCTTTAATAGAGCCCTAGCTCTTAGACGAATAAATCGAGTAACTTTAATAAATCTACCTATATATCTTTATTAATAGTCTACGGATTTATTTATATTTAAAAGAGTTATTAATATATTCGTAGGTTAAATTTAAGAGTTTCGAGAAAACCTAAAGATTAATTAGTAAATTTAATACTACTTTCTACCGTTTATTAATAATATTTTATTAAGAAACTATATATTTAAATCGACCCCGTCGGATTCTTCGGGCTTATATACTCGATAATTTTTATATATATTAACTATATCTACCGAGGAAGGTATTTTCATTTAGTTAATTAAACTTAATAATATAGTATTTAATTTTTAGAATATAATTATAGATTAATTCTAATAATACTTTACGAGAGTTATTTAAATAACGATATAGAGGTTATTATAATAAATTTAATAAAATCCTTTAAATCCGCTAGGTCCTTAAGGTTAATTAAATATTAATAATAAAGCCACTCCCGGTAGTAATAAATAGAACTTTAATAATCTCGGTTATTTTAATCTATACCTAGATAAGTCCAATACGCTGTGGAATAGGGAAGGGAATCGGCCTTTTTAACTCTATTCCCTTCCCTTCTTTAAGGAAGGGAATTTTTTTTGTATTAATATTTATCCTAATTTTTTGAATTCTCTTCCTCGATTTTCGAAAAAGTCAAAATTCCCTTCCCTATTCCGCAGCGTAAAGTCCTATAGCGAAGGCGACGTTATTATAATCGGTCGAGATATATATTACTAAAGCGTTATCCTTTTTATCGAGTATATTCGTAATCTCTCGATATTTAAAGGTACTCCTACGGTTTATATAAATCTTAATATTTTATTTAAGGGAGTAGTACTAATTTAATACTTTATTAAATTATTAAACCTCGAGAGAGTCGGCCTTCGTATAGATAAGAATAATATTAAAGAATAGTATACTATTTTAATTAATTATTTTAAAGAAATTACGGGTATAGCCCTAATATACCTTATAAGCGAGAAGTATATATTATATAATATTTATACTCGACGAGAGCCAGCTAGTTATATCTAGGTAGTTATTCGATATACTAAATCTACTAAAATTAATAATATCGAAAACTAGTTTACTTTCGTCTATTAAAGTATCGTCGTTAAATTTTATATTTTCGTAGATCCGCTAAATATAAATACTACTATATCGTCGTTTATTTAAATTTTAGAATTAAAAAAAGATATCTAATTTAAAATAAATTCTCGATAACTCTTTAATACCCGGCCTAATTAAGGTTAACTATAGTAATAATAATAACGTAGTAAATATAGATTTAATTTTTTTAACTCTCGTTTATTTTAGAGTTAATAGTCTTTTAGTACTACCTAATTTCTTTATAATAATTAATAAATTTACGGCTCGCCGACGTTTCCTTATTATTAGTAATTTAATAATCTATATATTAATTAACTATAGTAGTAACGGCCCTATATTTAGTAATTAAATATTTAGTTATTTTATTAATTAAATATACCTCGTTAGCCTCTCTAGTTTACCGCCTCTCTAAACGTATTAAATTCGATATCGTCGAATATATTAAAGTCGTAAAGTAGTTTCTAGTATTTTCCGAGAAAAAATAATCGAGGGTATTAAAGTTATCGAAGTAACTTTAGAATTTTCTAGTAATAATAAAATAATAGTTATTAACCTAGAATAACTATTTATTAAACCGCTATTAACGAGAATTAAAATTAATTTTAGTAATTTTATTAGGACTATAGAGCTAAAAACCCCGTTTATAAATAAAATTAATATAATATTAACTATTAATATACTAGTTAGGATAATTAAGATAACGAGTTTTATTATAATAATATTATCGACCCCGCTAACGAGCCTAGACTAGAGTTATTTACTAGTTTCGTTAATATCGAAATCTATTACTATAATTATAACGAATCTTTCCTATCGAAATCGAAGTTTTATAAATATATCCGTATTAATTATTCGGTAAAGCTAGTAGATTTAGTAAAGTTAATTAAATTACGAGAGTTAGTAGATTTAGTTCCTTAGATTATTAACTAGATTTTATTATCTAAATCGATAGTTTTAAAATCTAAATTAATTCTTAATTCTTAAATACCCCTAAATAAAGTTAGTTTAGGTTACGTTTTTCGAAATTTTAATTATATCGAGGCTAAAGTTTAGCTAGACCCCGTTAACGATATTATTAATATTTATTTAAATACCGGCTACGGTATTAATTTAAATAATCGAGTCTAGATTAAATTATAACTACCTCCCGATATAAAGATCTCGAAGATAACTTCGCCTCTATAAATTCGTAGTATCGGTATTTTAAAATATAAAATTAACGAATTCGTTATTATCCTAATCTATTTTCCCGGGGTAGATAACTAGGGAAATAAAGTATTAATATATATTAAATATAAAATATACTTAGTCGACGATCTTAAGATTAAGATATTTATTAATAATAATATTATTTTATTAAAAAAGATCGTAATCGATATTATTAAGAAATTAGTTTATATTAATAACTATAATATTACTATTAATATTAACTTAGGTTAGCGAGGTAAATATATCCACCGATATATCTATTTTAAATACGCCGTAGTAGTATTATTTTATAGTAAAGTAATAGTACCTATATCCCCGATATACCTCCTAGATAATCGCGACTTTTTATTCGAATTAATTAAATAAATAAATTTTACTTTATTTATATACCTCGTCGATTATAAAATAACTAGTATATTTATTAGGAATAAATTAAATTACGTTATTTAGATCCCGCGTAAACTTCGCTTTAATTCCGTAGTAGAAATTAATTATAATAATTACTTTTATATAATTATAGAACCCGACCTCGCTAAACTTCCTTTAAAGAATAAGAACTAGTTTAAGAGATTTACTACTATCGTAATTATTATTACTATTTTAGTAGTAGTTTCGATATTTCTTTAATTTACTTTAATAGTAATACTAGTTCTAATATCGATAGCCTCGATTACTAGTATATTTATATCTTAGTTAATATATATAATACCTAAGGCCGCTAGCGTAGAGCTAGTAGTTTAATAATAATATAAAAGACGTAAAATAATTACGGGGTTTATTATTAGGTAGTTTTTAAATCTTAAATTTAATAATAAAATTAATCTCTAAGAATTCTAATAAAACGGGGGAATATTAACTCGATATAAAATTACTAAAAATTAAAACCCCGCGATATTAAGACTAGAACCCTATATCGATAAATAATAATATTATAAAAGTGGCGGAGCGTAGGTATATATAATATACTAGCGCCTTTAACGGGGCGTAGGCGTATATAATATATTACTATTTTATAATTATTTCTTTTTTTAGGCCTTAGTCTCTAGGTACCTAAATACTTTAATTAAAAAATATTTATTAAAAAATCTTTAAACCCCCTAAAGGAAATAATTGAAGAAAGTTATTTAATATAACGACGTTATTATATAATAACCTAAATATAAGGTTATATATTTAATCCTTTAATACCTATAATACTAGTTATAGAATAGTATTTAGTTAAATTATAAAGTTTATTAAAAAATCTTTAAACCCTTTAAGAGAAGTAAGGGAAAAAAGTTTTTTAATTTATACTATCGGTCCTATAGCGTTAATATATAGTACTAGTTATAGAGCGATACGAAACTATTTCTTATAGTACTATTATATAGTATTAGTAGCGGAAGGGTAATACTATTAAACTACCTCTACTATATAATAATATTAATAGTAAATAAATAATATATTTATAAAACTATCTCTATAGTATTAATATATAATAATAATAGTTAATTAAATAATATTTCTTTCGTCTCTATAGTACTATTATATATAATAATAGCGGAGCGAAATAGTATATACTATCGTTCCTATAGCGCTTATAGTACTCGTAGTAAATATAGTATATTAGATTATTCCTATAGTACCTATAGTATTAGTAGCGGAATAGCGGTAGCTACCCTTATTATATACTTTTATTATACTATAAAAATACTAGTAATAAAGTACTATATATAAATAATATAATCTTAATATTATACCGGGAGATTAGTAATAATATAATTATTATAATAACGATTATATCTATTAATAAAAGTAAAGTAGCGGAGCGGAGGCGTATATTAATATATTATAACGATAAGATATTTAGCGCGACGGTTTATTATTAAAATAAACTCGCTCGCCTATTTATTTTCTTTCTTCGTAACTTTTTTAGTCTTTTTTATATATTATTATTTTAGTTTTATAATAGTATTCTAGTATTATAACTAATATATAGATAATACTCTCGTTATATATAGTTTTTTTCTAACTCTATAAATAACTCTTATTTACCGATAGTATTAGTTTATTTATATTAATTATTTTAGTTATAAATATACTAGTAAATATAACTAATCCGCTATTAGCGCGACTATATAATATTCATTATAATAATAGTTTATTATACTTTATAACTCCTTTACCGGGTTTATTTCTACTAGTTTAATAATAATTATATTCGAGGTACGTCCCCTCCTTATATACTTTATTATATTAATCGCTACGAAATCGACCGTTATATAAAGATAAATTATAACTATAAACTTTAAGGCGGTATATATTAATAATAATAAATCCCTAAATCTTTCCGAAGGAAGGTAAAGAGATTTATATATTAATATACCTATATTAATAATAAGACTCTTAAAGAAGAATATAAATATAATTTAATAAGTAAAGAAATTATCTAGTAACGTAAAATATATAATAAAATAATAATAACTAATAGATAAGCCCCTACTATAATCGCTAATTTATAGAATTAATTAACGGCGGCGAACTAGCGTATTAAAGAATTAAAAGCGATAAATAAAGTTCTCGAAAAAAAAACCGAGAGTTTTTATTAATATAAACGGGACCTAAAGAGTCCCGAGGAAGATGATATTTTTAAGGATTATATTAAAGAAACTACGTCTTCTTCTAGTAATTCTAATAATAATTAAATCTTTCGTATAATATAATAATAATAACGAATTCTTTTTTTCTTAAATCGGCGTTAATTAAACTTACCTAGATATATTATTTAATAATATATTCTAGGCGTCTATATAAATTATATTTAAAATAAAAGTATTTTTATAAATATAATATCTTATCGTTATCGTATATAAATAGTTTAATAATAAATTAAATTTAGTTATACCTTAAAACCGTATAATAAGGTTATAAATATAAAGGAGAATATCCGTTATATAAGTATTAATATAAAAGTAGTAATATTTATTTTTAATATCGACTCCGTTTACTCCGCTTTATTATTTTATACGATTAAATAACCTTTTTAATTATATTTATATATTTATATTTACTACCCGCCTATTTAAAGACTTTAATTAATTTATTAATATTAATAAACTCTTCGTCTAATAGTTATTAATTATATTCTTCGCCTTAACTAGTTTATTTAATTTTATACTAGATATTTTCTTTGTTTTTAATTTTATTAATTACTTCTTTTACCTCCTATAACTTATTATTATTAATAAATTCGGGGGCTTATATAAAAGATTCCGCCGTATTAATATAATCGCGAAGATAATATAATTTAAATAACGATATATAAAAGGTATTATAGATTCTATATATAAAAAATAGTAGTAGGCGGTAAATCTATATTTCTATTTTATTAATAATCCTAAAGAGCCTTATAAACTTATAGGATAATTTTTTATTTAAGTATTTTTATTTTAAATTCTTTATTATTAATATAATTAAATCGCTAACCTTATAACTTTATAGTTTATATATTTTATTATATTATTTAATTTAGTACTCGGTAGCGCTTTAAAGATACTCTATAATTTTATTCTTTAAAGTTTCTAATTATCGTATTTTATTATTTATAATTAGTATTTTTTTTTCCCTAGAATCGTCCTCGACCTCTTAACGGATTTTAAAATAATAACTATATATATAAAAAAACGATATCGTTCCGATATCGGTACTCTAATTATTATTTATTAAGAATTCTACTATAAGTAGTAATTTAGCTTAATTAATTTATTTATTATTAATAAATATATATAAATAATACTTTAATACTTAATTTTAATATTTTATTTATTTATCCGTTTAAGGGTAAAAGGTAGTATTTAGGCGTTATTTAATTTTCGAATAAAAATATATAGCCGATTAGAAGGTACTTATAAAAATAGAGCCTCTATCGTTAATAATAATATTAAGTATACTATAGCGGTAAATAACTTTAAAATAAAATACTTCTACTAGTTAAACGATATCGATTTTAGTAATTATAAGTATATATTTAATTATTTTAATAAATCGATTTATAACGATAAAGATAGTATTATAAATAATACCTCTATATTTATTAAACGGTAAACTAGTTATAAAATTTATAAAAATCTCCTTTTAAGGTTAAATAATAATAGGAAGTAAATTTAATTCGTTATATAAATAATATCGCGGCGCCTTCGTCCGCTAATATATATTATAAATTTTAATATAATCCGTAATTTATTTTAAGTTACCCTCTTAGAAAAAATTTCGGGTAAATAATTTATATAACTTCGTAGCGCTAAAATAGTTTATTAGAGGATTATTATAATACTTTTTTATAAACTCTTCTTTTAAAACTTTATTCCTTAATACGTAAAAATAATTATTATATCTTAATAATCCCTCGGAGTTTATAGCCTATACTTTATTCTTTATATAACGGCGGTTCTTTAATATATTCGCTTTAGTTCGAAAAGAGTTTATTTAATTATTATAAATTTATAATTCCCGAATTAATATTTTAATAGACTTTTTAAATTTATTATATATAATTTTAAATATTATTATAATATCCCGCTTTAGAATTACTACTCTTAACTTTATAATTTAAAAAGTAGAGGTTATAATTACTTTTACTTTTTTATTTCTTTTTAATAATTAACCGCTAGTCTAAAAAGTAAGTTTATTCTAAAGTATTAATAATAATTTAGTATTTAACGGCGATACTCCCTTATAATTAAAATACCGCGACGGTATATTGATAAGATTTAATTTTCTAGCCCGATAAAAGATTTTAAAGTTATAAATAATTAATTTAAATACCTAATAAACCTATTTAGAGTTTAATTTCTTTTATTTTATAAAACTCTTTAAGTTATTATAATTAATCTAAACTTTAATATAATAAAAGTTACTTTTTAGGTAGTATCGCTACTATTTTATTACTACTATAATAACGAGTAATTCTTAATTATAAGTCTTATAGTTTTATTCTAAAGGATTTAATTTCTATAACTAGAATATTATAGAGTATTAATAATTATTTTTATTTTATTATAATAATATAAAGTTAAGGTTAAAATTAGAAGTATTCGTCTTTATATATAATTATTTAGTTAGATTATAATAACGTAGAGAAAATACGTTTACGAATATATCTCGTAAGATTTAAAATACTTCCGTAGCGCCGTTTATTTTTTTCAATAAATTTATTTTCTTATTTACTTTACTATCTTTAAATAAATTAATAAATAGTATAATTATATTAAAATAATTATAAATAAATTATTTATAGAAGTTAACGAAGCCTAAAAAGATTTATACCTCCCGATATATTCTCGGTTAAGGTTATTCCTTAATAGTTTTAACGCGTTCCGGGTCTATAATTACCTTATTAATAAATATAATAAAATTTAAGAACTCGACCGTTTCGGTATTAAATTAGTATTTCTTAAAGTTAATAAATAACTAGAATTAACGTAATTATTTAAATATTTATTTAATATACCGTTAATACTCCGCCGGATTAATACTATAAATTAGGATATTATCTAGATATACTACGTATATTATATCTACTAAATTTATAAATATACGGTTAATATAGGTTTAAAATATCGCTAGTATATTAACGAGCCTAAAAGGTATAATTAAATATTCGAAGTAATTATAATAAGTTTAGAAAATAATATTTTATTTATTACCTTCCTTAATCCGGATCCTATAATAAATATTCTTTAAATCTAACTTTATAAAGATTTTAAAACCGTATAAACGGTTTAATATCTCGGTAATTAAGAGTAATAAATATCGATTTTTAATAATTACTATATTTAAGCCCCGATAATTAATATAAAGATATAACTTATTATCCTTTTTAAATATAAAAAGAATAAGTACTTTAATTAAAGATATTAAATAACGAATCTAGTTTTTATAAAGTAAAGATTCTAAATAACGCCGTAGCTCCGATAATTTAATTTAAGATAAATTATAAAGAGGTTTATAAAGCGGTTCTTTATTGATTTTTATTTTAATAATATAATCTCTTTATTTAAAAATAAGTAGGGTACTCGCCTTCTCGTTAAAAAAAATATTATAAAACTTTATAAGTTCTTTAGGAATCTTTAGGTTAAGAAGTTCTTCCTATTTATTTTATACTACTATAATATATACGACCGCGAATATATTCGGTTTATTTTTAAAATTATTAATGAATTTAACTAGTTCTTTAATTTATAAATTATTAGAATTAATTTTAAATCGTTATTAATCCGCTTTAAAATTAATTAATATCTTTAATTAACGTAATTTAAGTATACCTAGAATAATATCTAAATCTTTAAAATCTATAATATAGAATAAAGTATTATATTTATACTCTTAACCTTAACTATCGATTATTTAATAATCTAATTAATACGCGTTATAGTAATATATACTTTACCCGTTAATTGATTTAGCTAGTAGTAAAGTAGTATTATAAAGTTCTAAATCGTTTTTAATAACGATATTACGTATACGTTCTACTAGTACTAGTACCTTAATATATACTATTAAATAATAGTCCGTTCTTAAAGAAAGAATTAATTAATACTTTATAGACGAATAATTATCGCGTATTATTTTCCTTTAAAACGAAACTTATTAGTTAATAATAACGGTATAGTCTTATTCTACTCTCGTAATGGAATTAAACCGGCTACCAGCCTCTATAGGTAACTAATTATCTCGTTATAATACTAGTTCTTTACTAGTCTCGAACTAGAGACCCTAAACTATTATCCGTATTATTTTCCTTCGGATAAAAATAGTCGAGTCCTTTTTATTTCGGCCTAAAGGAACTATTTTAATATATACTCTAATTATCGTCGGTTATTTATACCCGGTACTAGTTATTTCGTTACGGTATAAAGTCCTCCTAATCCTAATATTTTACTCTAGATTAAATTACGGTTACGAGGAATTTATAACCCGTACTTTTATCTATAGGGAATACCCTATATTAACTAGTTATATACTATTATCTATATTCTATATTCTTTAATTTCGTTATATTAAAGCTAAACGTAACCCTTAGTCCTATATAAAGTATAGCGGATAATTAAATATCCTTTCTCTTAATAGATCGGCTAATTATTCGTTAAGAAAACTTATTATATATTATATAATTACGTTATTCGTTTATTTATAAATCCGAGGCTTATATATTTCTCGAAATAGAGAAATATTACTAATCCCGCCCGAAATTAGGTAATTAAAATCTTTATTATTATTATTTCTACGTCGAGAAGGAAGAAAATTTCTTAAAAAAACTATTCCTTTTAAGATATAAATCGTTATAAAAGTAAATTATTTATATAAACGAAGGGTCTTATCGTTTTCCCCGTAAACGATTTTTACTTTTTCTAAATCTTATTATATAAACTAAGAAAAAGTAGAAAAACCGTATTTATCGAATCTTACTATCGTATTAACTTTTTAATTATATTCGTTTTTAGAGAAATACGTCGAGTAGTATAAAAAATATATTAATAAATTTTATCGTCAAGTCGTTCTTTCTATCGTCGATACGTACGAACTACCAATGAACGTATTTAGAGGTAATTAATTTTACGTAAAAAAAAGTCGTTTAATTTTAATTAAAGTCTAAGAAGAAAAAGCGGGGTAAAATACTTTTATTTTCCTATTTTTATAAATATACCCTTTAGTATTAATAAAGGCTTTAATATCTTTCGTTAAAGAAATTAAATATTATATCGATTTAATATATTTTAAAGATTAAAAGTATAGGAGTATACCTTCTAAAATAAACGAAATCCTTAATCCTTAATTATCTTAATCTAAAAAGAAAGGTAAAAATTAATTTTCTTTTATTTTATTATCGCCTTTATTTCTTTCTATAAGACCTAGTCCTTTAAAAATTAATAATATTATTCCTAAGAAATTAAAATCTTCTTTTCTTCCCTTAGATTTTATTTTCACCGCGGATAATATAATTCGAAGGATTCTTTTCTAGAAGAAATTAAATATATTAAATAACGGAGGATAATCTAGCTCTTTAAAGTTAGGACCTTATAAAAATAATAAAAATAATTAATTCCCTTCTTTAAATCCTCCGTTTAATTATTAAATTAAATAGAACTATCTTTATAAATAAAAAAGAAGTAAAATATTACCGCCTCCTTTTAATATCGATTTAACTCTTTATAATACTATAATTTAAATAATCCGCGCTATAGTATTAAATATAATTTAAATTATTTTAAATAATTAAGGATTTAAAGACCTATTAAGGCTTAAAGGATAATAAGGGCCTCTTAACGAAATAAAATAAAAATAATAATTTAGAAGTTTCCGTACTAGCGAATTAAAATTCTTTTATCCTAATTATCCGGAGTCTTAGGGCGTTAATAATATTATTCTAAATCTTAAAAAACTAATATTTAAGAAGGTTTATATATTTTATAATCGAGCTTAAAATTTCGTAGTAATAAAGAGCGATAAAATTATTAGAAAGAATCTAAATAACTATTTTAAAAAAGCCGTAGCGAATTAATAATTTAAGATTCTATTATAAGATAAAAAAGACGTAATAATATAATTTCTAAATAGTTTATAATATTAAATTATATACCTTTAAAAATATTTTAAAATTACGATATCTATTATATTAAAGGAATTTAATCGGTAATTTTATATCTTAAAAGATACTATCGAATAAGTAAACCTATTCGTTTATATCTAGAACGTAACTAAATTTACTATTTAAGCCGGAATTATAAAAGAGTATATATAAATTATATAGGTTTAGAATTATTTAGATATTAATTTCTAGACTACTATACCTCCTCCTATAAATAATACCTCGATTAAATAATTTATTAAATAACTAAAGAGCCGAAAGAAAATATAATATTATATATAAATATAAAAGGAGAAGAAGGATTAAAGGGAATATCGTAAAGAAATTAAAAATAAAGAGCGAGAACGGGAAGATAAACCTAAAGATAAATCCTAGCCGTAATAATAATAAAGTAGATATAATTCTCTACTTTATTATTCTTAATAATAGAATTAATATCGGTCTTTTTAAATATAGAGGTTTATAAATATAGGAATAAATCTTTATTACTCTAGGACTTTCTAGCTTTTATAATATATAGCGGTTAACTCTTTCTAGTCTTTTTAATATCTATATAAATATTAATAAATAATTACTCCCGCTTTTCCTTTCTTCTAACTTTATAGGTAGCGAGCTTAAGTATAAAATTAATAAATTATACTATAATAATAGTAATAACAAACTCCTAAGCCTATAATATAGGACCTATTAAAAAACGCCCTTCTAGCTCTAAAATAACCCTTTATAATTACCGCCGGAAACGTGTAATTTAACTAGAATCCGTTCTTTAAGAACCGGAACTATAGGAACCGTAAAGCGCGTCTATACTACCTACCGAGACTATATACTAGTTTCGATAATTAACTGTAAATATAACCGGTTTATTTCGATAAACCGTATTTTAATAATCCCGGATCCGAAAATAATAATTATAGTATTATTAAAATTAGCGAAGGTTATTTCGGAGTACCTAAAACTCCGTTTAAAAATTATTATATTTATTATACCGGCGCTAATAAGAGCTTTTATAATATTTAAGAAATAATCTTAAACGGAAAATAAGATCCTAATAATAAAATCGATATCGGGTTCGTTTTAATCGTATATTATACTTCTATAAAGAAGATAAGTTAATATTCCGTCTATAAAAACTATAAAACGGGCTTTATATTAAATAACCTTCTCTATATATATTTTAAAGAAAAATTATACCGTCGTAAAATTCCGGTATAAAAGGACTCTAAACCCGTTATACCCGCGTATTCTTCGAATATTTTTATTACTATTAAGCCGACGAATAAAGTAATTATTAAATCTACGGCTCCTCCGTTCTTAAAAGATAATATAACTTTTCGATTTTAATATTATTTTAATAATTAAATAAATCTTTCTTTAGATACCGCCCGCGATTTAGAATACCTAAATACGAGATATCTAATAAATATAATTAACTATATCTTTTTAAAAAGTAGAGCGCTCGAATTTTAGATAAAGAACTATAATAAACTTATTACTTTACGAGGAATCGGGCCGAACCGCTATTTAATAATAAAATAAACTTCTTTAGTTTTCTATATAAACGGAAAAGTTAAGAATAATACTAAAATTATAATGAAAATCACTAGGGATTTCTATATAATAAATAACTTTAAGGTTAATATATTTATAAATATAAATATCTTTAGGCCGGAAAGAGTTATTATTAATTTACTATATAATTAAATTCTTTTCAATAATTATAGCGATATTTTAATACCGATCTAATCTATAATTAAAGATAATATTAGAATTCGTTATATTATTAGGTCGGAATACCGCTAAATAGTTTTAATAAAAACTATAGTTATAATTATAATTTTATTTAAAAGAAAATCCTAATTACCTAATAAGGATTTCCTTTTTAAACCGTAGATAGACGGTATTTATATTTATTTCGTCGACGCTAGAATTAACTTTATTAATATTAAGAACGACGAGAATATACCCCTTATTATTCCTTATTATTAACGTATTAATTTAATTATCGAGTACGAAGTAGAGGAGGCCTACTTTATTAATTTTAATAATTATTCTCTAACGGCGAAAATATACCTTAAAGATATATTCGTTTTATAATTAATTAGTTTATACGACCTAAAATTAATCTTTAAAACCGAAGTCGATTATTTAATAGAAACGAAACTACTAAACGGGATTACTATTTACGATAACGACGAAAATATTACCGTAATTAAATATATTATAGAAGAATACTCTTATATATAAAAAGATATTAAAGATACTATTAACCTACCTAAATCGAAATAATTATTTATTCCGTTTATTATTAATTAATAATCGTCGGATATAAAGTTTAGATATAAAGTTTACTCTTTAAGCCCCGATACTAAAGTCTTAATTAATAAGAAATTTAATAAAATATATTAATAGGGAAAGATATCTTAATCTATAAAACCGTCCCCTTTTATTTTCCTAGTATTTATAATTTAGAAAACCGTATATAAGGGACCTAAAAAGACTCCGGTATATAAAGAAAAAGTAGTAATAAATATCCGTAACTTAAATAAAATTATTATTCCGGATAACTACCCCCTCTTATTATAAAACGATATCGTTTCCTTAATATAGGGATATACGTATATTAATATAATTAATTATAGTAGGTAATTCTATCTCTTTATAATTAAAAGAGACGATCGTTATAAATTCATTATCGTCTTTTACCGCGGCTCTAAATATTATAATATCGTAGTAATAGATTAGAAGGGCTCCGTACCCTACGTATAAAGAAAAATAAATAATTTTTTACGTCTATATAAAGAATTTATAAAATATTATATTAACGATATTATTATTTTCTTATACTCCTACGCTAAATACTTTAAATATTTAATAATAATTTTTACGTTATTTATAAACCTTAAGATTTCCTTTAAATTAAAAAAATCCTTTTTAATATACCCTTCCGTTATATTTTTAGGTTAAAAGATTAACGATTTAAATATAACGACTACCGAGGAAAAAATTATAATAATTAAGAACCTTCGTTTTCTAGATATACTATAAATTTTAGAAATATATATAAATATAACGAATTAGTTTAAGAATAATATTAAATATTTCGTTTAAATTTCGGAGTTATTATAAAAGTAAAAAATTTAATTATTAAAGACTTCCCCTTCCTAGAGTAGGAATATAGGAAAGATTTATTCTAAGAAAACTTAATTTATTCCTATTAAGAAAGAATTAATATTATTTAAATTATTATAAAAAATATTTACCTCCAAAACGTATCTTTATTATCGGGATATAACGCGTTAACTTTATATTAATATCGATACCTCTAAATCGTACGGGATTAACGCGATAATATATTATATAAAGAATAATCCCTAAGGTAACTTATTCCCTCGAATAAATATTTAATTAATTCTTTTCCTCTCTAAGTTATTTAACTCTATTAAGATACGATATTAACCTACGGAACTTAAAGTAATAAAATTAATATAAACTCTAAAGAAGATTCCTTATCTTTTAATTTAATTATTAATAAAGAAAATAATTATTTTTATTAATTATTCCGCGATTACCGATATTATAAAATAAACGACGCTATTATCGTCTTCTTCGGATAGGATAAATCTACGACTAGTATAAATTTCCTAGTATACGTTATAGTATAACCTCGATATCCGATAGTGTCCTAGAAAATAGAATATCGTATTTAATATATTATTACGGTTAATTTAGAAAAGGAATAAAAATATTAATATAAATACTCCTAGGGTACTTAACGAAGTTTTTACTTTCTACGTAATATTAATATAAATATCTACCGATTATAAATAAAAGTTAGAGTATATTTATACCGAGGATAAAAAATAATTTAAGGTATATACCTTCTTTACGGATAAAAAAGATAAACTCGAAAAGAAAAACCCCGGTATTATAAAAAGTAAAGATATCCTTAATCCGAATATTCCTTTTTTACTCCGAGATTCTCTTATCTAGTATAAAGACTAGTACGACGATAAGGAACGTCTTTATATCCCGAAATTCATAAAATAGATAATCTTTAAACTAGTATATAATAAATATAATTATATTAGTTTTTATAAAATATATAAATAGATCGTGGCCGGTTATTATATAAAGTATTTTATAAAGAGATTAAAACGATATATCCTATATTATCCGCCCTATTAGTTTAATTAAACGAAGCGTTATACCTTATATAGTATTATAAAACTAATTTTAACAATCCCGAAAATCTACTACTACGTTATTATCGACTTTATTATAGGGCTTTCTTTACTACGAAACGAATATAATACCTTATTAATAATTATTTATAAATTCTCGAAGAAAATTACTATCGTTTCGGGGAAGAATATATAATCCGCCGAAAAATAAACTAAAATATTATTATTTATATTAACCGATTAAGGAATCCCTAAAACTATTATTTCCGATAAAGACTCTAAATTTCTTTTAGTTTTATAGAAGGCCATTTTCAAAACTTTAAAAATAAAATTTATAATATTAATAATATATTACCCGTAGTTAGATAAATAGTCGGAACGAATAAATTAAATTATAAAAATCGTATTAAGATTTCATTTAGCCTATTTCCTAAATATTTAATAAAACGATTTCGCCGTTATATTACGGGCTATACTAAATAACTCTTTAAATTTAATTATAACGCTTTCCCCTAACGAAATTATCTTCGGAATAAAATTAAATAATAATATTTCGCTTTTAAGTAATTTAATAGGGTAAATAAACTTAATTAATATAAAAGAAATTAACCGTAAAGAGGTAACTAACGTAATTTCGTTCGCGGTAGTTAATATTAAATTTTATTATAATAATAAATATACGCCCTTAACGATAAAGGTTAGAGAAATAACTTTTTTTAAATTATATAATAATTACCGCCTTCCTAGCCTAGGAAATTATAAATTATTTAATTAAAGAACTAGATCTTTTAAAATTCTTAGATACTACGGAAATTTAATTTATAAATTTAAACTACCGCCGACGATATTTATTTATCTAGTAATATCCGTAACTACCCTAAAATTAATATTTAAGGAAGAGAATCTATATTACCGGCCTAAAGAAATAAAATAAGACCCTATTATTAATAATAATCCCGAAGATATATAAAATTATTATAAAGTAGAACGCCTTTTAAATAAAAGAGTTAAGAGATTTCTAGATTAAAAGAAAAAATCGGTAACCGAATATCTAATTAAATAAAAAGGATAGAGATTATATTAGAATAAATAGTATAAAAAGGAAGACCTTTAAAATATAAAAGACTTAATAAATAAATATAACTAGAAATATAACTCGATATCGGTATACGAATATTAGGTAGAGCGAAAAGGATAAATAACTCTTAAATATCTTTTATTTATTAATAATAATATTATTAAACTAGATATAAAATATAGTATAAAAGTCTATATTAGTTACCCGATTAGGATTTAGGAAGACCGAAGTATTTTAATAATATTATTACCCTAATAATAAATTAATTAAAGATATAATAGATTCCGCGAATTTCTTAATAATTTAATTTATAAATAATAATATCTTCGGGACCTATAAAAGAGAATAATATTATTATCTTTTACTTCATCGGCAAGTCCGGAAACCCCGATTTTTGCGCATTTTACACCGAAATTATATAAAATACTAGAAATACGTATCTACTCATATCCCGTATTCTAAATATATTATATAACCAAAATACAGTTATATAACTAATTTTAGTATATTTAGTACTCAAAATACACTTATATAGCTGATTCTAGTATAATTAATACTTAACGGGCAAATAATAATAAATGGATAATCCTTAATATTATTCTATAGTGCTTTAAATATACTATTTATACTTTAGGTAATAATAGTATCATTATTATAATCATTACCGTCAGCGCCTTTAATATCGTTATCGCATTCAGATCTTTATATATATATTAATTAATTAATATATATTCTACTTTATCTACTCGTTATACTATAGGGGAGTTATAAATATCCTAAAATCCATTCATTAAGAAACCGCTATTATTTATTCTTATAAACTAATTTATACCTAGATCTAGCCTAGATCTAGCCTAGATATAAATTAAATCTAGGCTAGATCTAAACCGCTATTATCTTTAGTTATAAGAATAATCTACTATATATATAACCCATCTCCTATTTATCGTCCGGGTTATTAACCTAAATAATTTATATTAGAATAACGTACCTCTCCTTCCTTATAGTCTCGAGTACTATGTTCTATATACGCGTATCGTCCACTATATAATCTTAACCCCGTTCTTTTTATTATATCGCTTTCTTTTCCTTCTTCTTAAACTTTAACCTCTTTCGGAAGCCTTCGTATATAATAGAGAGTTTAAATATATATAGTATAAGCTCGGTAGGATCCTTATTAATATTAAAGGAACTAATTTATTCGTTAGACTTAATATCTTTAAGTTTTTACATAATAAAGACCGGTAGTTATTATTCAATATATAGTATTAATATATATCTATAATAAGTATAATATTATAATACTATACCATTTCGCGATTTATAAGGTTCTCTATACTATATATATTACTACCCCGGTCTTCTACCGATCTATTAAATAAAGCTACTTAAATATCCGCCTAGATAACTATATTAATATTCGAGGATTAATAATAAACTATATAAAGACTCTACCTCCTCTTATACCTCGTTAAATACTATTTAATAAATTAGAGTTCTTATTAGTACCTCGTCCGCTAGTTTAGTTTTATTAGAATAAGAGAAACACTTACCTTTATAAAGATAGATAACTTATTTTTCCGAGATCTACTAATACTCCTTTCTTTTATATTATCTTTTTTTATAATATTTATCTTGTCCTCCCGTATATTATATTATCGAGGAGCCGGCGAATCTATAGTAGTTTTATTAATAATTAAGAGATAATTAAATATAGTACGGAAGCCTTTATAACCGATTAAATCATCGATTCTATCTTTTTATCTATAGACGAAATCGTCTATATTATTTACTAGTATCTCTTCCTTTCTTATTTCTTAGTTAATCCTACCCGATAGGGCCTCTACTATCATACTTTATTATATAAATATTTATTCCTCCTACGTCTCCCCTATTTAAGTCTATAGCTTTATATTATTTCATATTAATATTAAGAGATATAAAGAAAAGGGTCGAGTTTAATTTACTTTTAATATATTCGCCTTCGAATTTAATCCGTATTTACTTCCTTATTTCATATTCTTTAATAATATAGTAAATTATAACGTAGATTATAATTATTATAGTTCCCGTTAAGGGCCTAAATATATATTTAGTACTATTATAAGTTCCTAGTTAACCTAGGTCCGATTAAAAGAATAATAAAGTTATAATTTTTACTACTAGATCTCTAAGGAAGCGGTAAGGTAGTTTAGGCTTATTAATAATTAATATTATCTCTTAATAAAGAAATATTAAGACTTATATCGTTATTATAATTATATATTCATCTTCTATTTTTTATTTCAGTAGTAACTATCTCTTTAATACTTCGTTTTACTATAAAAAAGATATAATATACTACTACGACCTATCGAACCTTTATTATTATTAGGGCGCGGTAATTACCGATATAATCGAGTAACTAATTTCGATTAATATATCTTTAGTTTAAACCCGGTAGATTAATACCTCTCGGGCCTTTATTAGATTTAGAGTTTTCTTTACTACCCTATTCTTTAGCCCGAGGGCCTTATTATATTTATTAATAATATTCCGTTAAAGCTTCTAGATTAAAGCGTTAATTTCGTTTTTTTTATTAGAGTTTATTTATAAACTATATCCCGAGTCCCTATATCCCGTAACGAGGGTTATTAATATTACTTATCTTATATACTAGAGAACGGCCTCGTAGTTTTAAATATATAACGCCGATTTAATACGACGTCCCACGCCCGCTTATAGTAGTAACGACTCGTTTCTTAACTATAACGCGTCGTAATTACGGTAGCGTTTCGTTAAAGGTTTATATAACGCGTTATTAGAAAACCTCGTATCTTTTAATTTATATATATAAGAGTTAGGGTAGGACGAGGATAAGGATATACGACGGCCGATAAACGATAAGGATTATAGAAAGGTTAGTTATATTATTAACTCCTATATAAAATATATATATATATATATGGCGTGGCCCTGCCTGATCCGCTTAACCGAGATACGTCGTTTATTTTCCGTCGCTTCGGGGTAGGAAGCTTAATACTATTATTATCGGCCTCGGTATTAACCTCTTTACCTCCGTATATACTTTCTTCGTCCTTATCGATAGTTAATATTAGTTAATATATACTAGAAGAATTTATAATTAACGCGTTCTTAATATATACTATTACTCGTATATCGGAATAGGTAAATTATTTATAACCGAGATTTATACTAAGAGTATTAATATAGTTTATTATTAAAATTAGCCTTTAGCCTTATCGAAGGAGTTATTATTATAAATTCTTTAATTAATTAAGGCCGTATTACGATACGTAGGAGGTATAATTTAGTTTAACTTTACCGTTTAATATACTACTACGTCGTATATATATAGACTTAGATATTATTCGGTAATATAAAGTATATTAATTAGTCGAGATATAGAATAGGTTTATTTTAATATATAGGAAAGAGGGTAAAATTATACGCGCGATAATAATAAATAAATACGCGTCGGATTAGCCCTAGCCTAGATTTAGGTTAGGTTTAGGCTAGATCTAACCTAAATCTAGGCTAAGGCTAATCCGAATACCGAATTCGGGTTATATAATACTATAAATTATAAAAGTATAAGGGCGTTATAAATATAATTAGAAACGGCGGCCGTTTATTAAAACGAGTTTAGTAGAGGGTAGACCGAGATAAATCCTATAAAAGATAGGTTATAATATCTCTATTTATGAACTAAATACTCTTATTTCTATTAGCGAAATATATACCGAAGGAGCGCTAGATAATAAAGATTAATTTAAGAGTTTACTCCTTTTCTTATTTAATTCTATAAGAGTAGTATCTTGAGAACTTTTATTTAATAAATCTCTTATTTAGTTTAGACCCTCTAATTCTCTTCTTATTAATTATTATCGATCGAGTTTATACCTTAATTATAATCTATCTTTATACTATACCCGTTACTCTCGTTATTATTATTGGCCGTTATACGGTTATAGTACTATTATTAAGTAAGAGCCTAGGGTATATATATTATTAGGCGGTATAATAAGTATATTATCGCGGACGGTAATTTTTTATGGATATATAACTACTATATCTACTTTATAAATTAATCTACTACCCTAGTATCTTTCGTTATGAAGTTAGGATTATAAATAGTATTATATTAATCCTAGTCGATAAAATTATTTATATAATAGTATCCTTCCCGTTTAATAGGTATTATATACGTACTCCGGATAATATCCTATATTTCGAAGAGGCGATAACTATATAGTTCTTAGGGTCTTTTCGTTCTACTAGCTAGGATATACTTTACTTCGAATATCCTATACATATCGTCGACTCTCCCGTTATTCTTTAATCGATATAGAGTAATTAACGCGCTAGTATATACCCTATATTTACCTTTATCGTTTAGTCGCTTATAGTCGTAAATATTAATAATTAATTTAAGCCGGCCGATTATTATATAAAGGGCCTCCTACTCGGTCTCGCCTTAATCTTATAAACGAGTCGCTTCGTTATTAATTTAAACGTAATTATTACGAGGTTTACCGGTAGAACGAAAGTTAGGGGTATAATAGACTAATCTTTTTATAAACCACTCTAAATTCCGGCTCTCTTTATTATTACGAACCTAATATATTAATAATCGATATATAGAAATATATATATCTCCCGTTTAACTAGGATCCGTCTCCCGTCTCTATTAATTTTTAATAGAGCCCGGATTTTTATCCTATTTCTTACGGCTCTCCTGTACGAATACCGTTATAGCGTCGATAAGATCTTTAGTACTAAAGTAAGAAACCCTCGCTACCGTAACTACTAGGCGATAATAATTAGTATCTAATATCTATATACCGCAGTATGGCGGCGTATCCTTATTAGGAATAAGTATATACTTATTCAAATCTAATTTCTCTCGATACGGCCGGGTATTCTATTATTCTATTTTACTATTAGGAATAGCGGTAGGTTTAGCGGAAAGTATTACTATAATTTCCTATATAGCCCTTATATTATAGTATATAATATTATACCGTAATAATTACGTCTCGAATTTATTAATTTTATTTATTTATAAAAAGGGTTCTTTAAAGAGAAACCTATAAACTACCTTTTTATAGTAAATATCGAAGTTCTAGGTACTCCTATATCTTCGAATATATTTAATATAATACGTTATCGCGTATAATTTTAGTATATTAAAATACCGATCGGTAAGGTTTTCTAAGTTTAGGTCCGAATTATTACTCGGCCGGTATTTACGGAAGACTACCTTTAACTTATAAATACGATAAAGCGCGTATTATATATATTATAAAGTATCGCCGTTATAAGACGTATATTAGGTAAATATAATAAAGTTAAATATAGCCCGTACGTAATATAGGGTAGCCGGTACGCGCTTAATAAATAAAGGGGTAACGACGGTTATTAATTATCGTAATATTACTTTTTATTCGTTATTACTCTATTACTTTACTTTATTAAAGTTTTTAAATAATTTTAACCCTACGAAACCTAGTACCTAACGAAAACGGTAATCTAATTTAATCTTTATTATTAATTACTTTAAAGATTTCTTCGGCCTAGCTACTCCTTTCTTTATCTATTTAATAATTATAAGAACCACGTAATTTTTAATTAAATCCCGAATCTAGTTAATTAATTTTATAATAATTCCTTTTAAAAGCTAGTATAATATATCGATAATAAAGATAGTATAAATATTAACTAGATAATAACGCTAGGCGAAATTTTTAACGTCGTAGATAATTATTAAATCTTTAGCGAGATCGGGATCTCTCCTCTATACCTTTATCCTTCGATATATATATTCGTAGGTCCGCGGCTCCTACGTCTTAATTAACTCCCTTTATTTATTAAGCGGGATTAAGTATATTAGATATTAACGATTTTATTTTACCTTTATTATTAAGATTTACTCTAGGTAATCGGTTATAAATAATATAATTATTAGATAGTATCTTTAGGGTTAATTATCCGCGTATATAATATCGATCCCTTATATTACTAGGTCTTTAATTACTTTAATTACTTTAATATATTATTTAAATAAATAATAATAGTTATATATACATTAGAGTATACGCCCTAGCGCGAGATAGTAGATATTTAATCGTATATAATCACCGAATTTCTTTCCGTTCTTAATACGAGGGATTAAACCTAAGAGAACTAGGCTAGGTCGTTTCTAGGCCTTATATATCGTATAATCGAGGTTCCCGATAATTATATATACTGGCTAGAGGGAAAGATCGTTATAATATTAAATTATTATTATCTCGTCGGACGATAGTATAAAAGGGATAATAGTACCTCTAATAAAGATCTATAACTATATTTCCTACTACTAGGTATTAGTATATATTTTATTAACTACCCTATTATTACTATCGTTCGTGATCTTCATAGGTATATATACTAGATTATTTTTAAACGGTTTATAATTAAGGAAAAAGCGGATACCCTTAATAATATTACGGTAATATAATTTAAAATATAAATTATTAAAATGGTTAATCTCGCTGGGCACGCGGAGATCATCGATTATCTAATTATTATTATATATACCCTACTAAATATTATATTCTACTAATTACCGATATTATTCTACGTTACGGAAAATTACCTCCTCCTTCTAATTTACTTTAATTTCTATAGATTTAAGGTATATATTAATACTCGTTTTAGTTATATAATATTCGGAAAATAAGTAGGTAATAATCTAATTAACTTTATTACCGAACGGGTAATATATATCTTTTATTATTATTAACTATAAAGTATTTCGTCGATATTTTTAGTATTACGCGCGATCTAGTTTTATATATATTATTATAATAGAGCCGGTATCTCGCCCTATAAAATCGGTGAAAGATTCTATATAAAGGGAATTAGATATAAATAGAAGACTTCTAGAGGAGATAAACGGTATAATCGCGGAGGAAGGTATTATAATCGGTTTTAATACGTTTATCGAAGTAAATAAGAGCCTAGATAAATTATTAATATACTTATATAAACTCTTAAATAATAATATCCTTATTATTATCTTTATTAGTCTTTAGATACTTAAAAGGCGATCTATCTATATTATAATAAATAGTATAGAATTCTACTAGCTAATCCGTATCTAACCTATTACTATTAGGCGCGGGTAGCTCCTAGAATTAAGAGATTTCGTATTAAGCGAATATAAAGCCCGTTTAATCCTTAATAAGGTTAAAGATATTTATTAGTTTCCTACGTTTAGACTAAAGCTCTTTATATATATTTAAATATCGTAATAGGCCCGAGTAATTCTTCGTTTAGAAGAAACTATATTAATTATACTATAATCGTTTTATTATATACTTCGCGTTATCCGGTATTAGAAGTAGAAAGTTTAAAAAAAGAATATCTATTAAAAACGCGGTTTTATATATTTATAAATAAAGTTATTATTTTAAACTCGGACGCGCTTAAATTAAGTTATTAAAGTTTACCTAGATCTAGACTAAATCTAGGCTAGATCTAGATTAGATCTTAATAAACCTTAACCCTAAACTACTTAAATAAGAAATTAATATTAAAATTTATATTTTATAAATATTAACGTCCTTTACCCCGTAGGTCTATAGTACTAACTCCTACTTAATTAAGATAGTTACGCTAGCGATAATATTCGGGTTATAGACTCGATATATATTATAATAAGACCGTTTAATTTAAATAGACGGTACCGAAAGATTTTACTATAATAGATTCATATATAATTTTAATAGTTCTAATATAAATAATATTCGTTCTACGGGTAGAAAGGGTTAGGGAAATATATATAATCGACGCTAAAGATAGTAATTAAGTAGATTATTAATTTTAGCGTGAAGTTATAAACGGTATAAGATATTAATATTCGAAATATTTATTTTGAAATAATTTTCACGGAATTTAAATTATTAAAAATAATATTCGTGGATTTAATAATACGAAGGTATATATATCTCTTAAAACTCGACTAAATTAAAGATTTTATTATATAGGTATTATATTATTTAATATTAATCTCTTCTAGTACTCTTTTACTTCTCTTTTATTAAATAATATATAAATATTACTTCTTAAAGTAGAGCCTTAAATAGGCCGGGTAAACCTCGGATAACTTAATATTCGCGTAGCCTTATATTAAAAGACGAAATTTCGGGTACTATACCCGTAAAAGCTAGCGCCCGAACTCTTAACTCGTATATTTTAACTAGATCTAGGCCTAGATCTAGGTATATTTACTATCTAATTTATTATACTTTACTAGAATTAATTATTATAGTTATTATATATATTATTATACCCTTCTAACTATATAATCATTATTAAATTTATTTATTTATTACCGTTATAATATTATAATAACCTCTTTTATTATTTAATTATAACGGAAAACTATCTAAAAATAACTAGACTATTACGTATATAAAAGGCGCATATACACCGACTCATTATTATATTATTAATACCGTATTTTAATAAACTAAAGAGCTCGTAGAGTAATATTACTTTATAAATAATATATTTAAGAATTAACCGAACCTTAAAATCGCGTTTAAAGATAAAAGAGTCCGGTAGGGTTAATATTTAATAATTAAATTTAGCGACCAAATCCAAGTCTAAGGCTATATAAATTTCGGCGAAAAAATATATATCGGTATTATTACTTACTAGGGAAGCTCTAATAAACCGTTAAAGATTAAATATAAACCTAATAACGTACCGCCTCCGGATTTCTAAAGTTAAACGGTAGTAGTAGCTAGTTCGAGTAATCTTCGTATTAAATAAAAACCGAGAATTATTTTTAATCCTCTTCTACTTCGTTTATTTAAAGATTTCGAGATCGACTATATACTAAGCCAGTATATACTAGGGAAGTTCGTATATAAAACCCGGTTTTTTAAAATCTCTTTATATCCATTATTTAAAGAATTTAATATAGTTTATTTACGATTTTTACTATTTTAGGATTATCTAGTATCTCGCGACCTAGTAATAGACCCGAGTTTCGATTACCTTATTTATTATATTATAAAGGGGTATTATACTAGTATTTTAAAAAATAATAATTTATAAAGTACTATTTAATATTTCCTAGATAAAGATATAAACTTAATAAAAATCGAGGTTATAATAAATAATAACTTTAATTAGTTATATCCCTTATCCTTTAATATTTAATCTAATTTAAAAAATAAACTTATCTTTATTAGGACCTTAAATTTATCTCTTTCCTCCTCCGTTCTAATCTCTTTTAGGTATTTAGTATATTATAAATAAAAACCTATTATCGCGCCGGAGGGAGCCCGAAATAAACGAGCTACCACCGAAATTAATATCGAAAATATATTCGTATCTACCTACTACTTCCCGTTTTCTTTATTTCGAGATTAACCTCTCTTCTTTATAGTTTCGAAATATACCCGTTCTCCTAGTATCTTTAACGAGGATTTAATTCTTTTACCGGTAGCGAAAAGATTTAAATATTTATCGAAACTCTTAGGCCCTAATAATAATAAAGATTATTTATTATTACTACCGCCGAAATAAACTCTAAAGAAATCGTTACCTAAAAAGCCTTACGAATCCCTTAAGTCTTTAAAGGAGTCCTCCGAGTAATTAAACTAAAAAAATAAATTCATAATTAAAGAATCCTTAAAACTAACTATTAATAATAATAAAGATAATAACGCGGCTAGAGAAGAGAAAGTAGAGTTAACTATAATATAATAGTTAATTAATATCTCCTTTAATAATATTATATTTATTAACTACCTTCCTCCTAGCTTTAAAAAAATTAGTAATAACTATCTATACGAATATATTCACGATAATATATAGGATCGCGCTATTATATTCGCGAAAATCACCTACCCTAATAATTCTTATAGTAATAGTAAGATAACGATTCTTAGAATATTAAAATTAATCTATTACTAGTAGTAGCTCTGTATATTTATAATTATACTATTCCATAAAGGGGACTTCGGATAATTTAATATTATTATCGGAGACGAAATAAATTTAGGTAAAGTAAAGCCTCCTAATATATCTTTTAAATTTCGCGATTAACTTTATTTACCTATAAACCTTTAAAGTTATAAGTTCCGCGGTATTCTATTTTTAATTATATTAAAAATAAATAGAGATTTAACGAGAGTAGAAGGAGTAATTAATAAAATTTTAATACTACCGCGAAAACGCTCCCGCGGGCTCTAAATATCCTACGAATTAATAATTCTACGAGTATCTATATTAACTAGACTCGGAAGCTTTTTATATTAGGCTAGTTAATAAATATATATTATTCTTTACCCCGCCGGTTAATTTTAATACCTAAAGTATTAAAATATTATTAATAATCGATTTCGAGGCCTTAAAGGTACGGTTTATAATTATTTATTATAGTAATACCGAGTCTAGCTATTAAATAAATATATAAACGATTAAAGAATTATAGATAATACGTAACCCGAACGACTCCGACGTAAAATTACTAAAAGGTATAAAATTTATTAACGCCGCGTAATATAGTCTCCCGAGCGAAGTAAATACTTTTATATTTATATTTACTTTATGATAATTATAAGTAATTATTAATAAAGTCTTTAATAAAGTATATAGATACTCCTTTATAAAGAATAGAAAAAAAGTAATTAAAGAGGAAATTATCTACCGTTTCTAGTGCGGGTTCGCGATTATAAATAAATATAATAAGGTAAGGAATCTAGGTAAAGGTCTATAAAATCCTCTTTAAATAATAAAGAAGACTCGCCTTAAATATCGCTTCTAGCTTATAACTATATCCGGAATAATTATTAACTCCGATCTACTAAATATTATAACTCTAATAAATATTATATATAATACTTCCTAGAACGATCTTAAATATAAGTATTACCCCTTTAGACTAGCCGGCCTAAAGATTCTTATTAATATTATTACTAAATATTAAAGTTTAAGCGATCGACTATAAGAATTCGATAATATAATAAATATATTCGGGAACTTACTTCTTAAATTCTTAATATAACGGTACGAAAAGAGTAATTAGAAAGATTACGACTTTATTAAATTTAAAGAGCTCTACCGAAGTATCTTTAAAACTAGTTTTCCTTATAATTATAAGGTATATTATATAACCCTCGTCGCCCGCTAGAAGAACTTAATAATAAAGAAACTTATAAAACGGTAAACTTATTAGGACGATAATTAATATAATACTATATTTATACGGAATCGTCCCGACCGCCCGATTAATATTAACGCTAATTAGGTATTTATAGTAGTACGGCTCCTCCGTTTATATAATTATTTACTTTATCTCTCCGTCTCCTTAACTATATATAATTAAAAATGGATTAATAAAGAGATCGAGAACCGGTATATAAATAAAGATAATAGTCGGATACTAGAAAATTATATCCTAAATAAAGACTATATAATATTTAAAAAGATATCCTTTAAACTTAAGGTTATCGCCTCCTTTTTCAAGAAATATAAAGGGGTAAATATATTAATTATATCCTTATTCACCGAGATAATTTTAATAATAAAATAGGTAAATCCTTCTTTTCTTTAAAATCTCCGATATAGAAGAGCCCGAACTCGTTTCTTCTATTTTATTAAACTTAGCCTTCTCTTTTCTAACTAACCCTTTTATATTAATATTTATTTACTATAATATATCCGAGAGGAGATTAAATCTAAGATACGAATATTCTTCGGGACCGATAAAAAGAGGGACGCGACCAAATACGTATTTATATATAAGATTAATTATAATAATATATTACTAAAGAAGAATAAGCCTAATATTTTTATTAAATTTATATATTAAATAAATATAGGCTTAAATCTAACCCGTATAATTTTAGTTATTCTATATAAACCCCTCTACTCTATCGGGATATATAAGTAAATACCGAAGAAAACGTATCGGATAAAGTAGAAGGAGGAAGTATTTTATTATATATTAAATATTAATACCGAAATCGAGGAGTATATAGACGTAAAGCGTAAATCGAAGATAAATTTTAGGGAGGACGCGTTTAAGACTATTAATATAACGAATATAAAAGGCGTAGGAGGCGCCGACGGAGGTAATAGTACTAGAAGGAGTAATAATACTAAGAATATTAATAATATCGCGGCGTTTATTATTAATATAGAAAATATTATTTAAGATAGTATTATATATATAAGGAGGAAAAGTAATTAAAGTAAATAAATATAAGAATAAACCGCCGCTAATTAAGTTAAGCCTTCCTATATTTCTAAATTATTAGATATTTAGGCTTAAGTAGGAGCTAGGAAGCCTATTACCCCTCTACGCGCTTTTTTATATAATAATACTTATTTTCTATATAATAATATTTACTATAATATATTATTATCGCTTACGATTCTAATTCTCTACTTTATTATATTTAGGAACGATAATAAAAAACCGAGTATTATATCTAGCCTAGATCTAGGCCTAGATCTAGCCTAAATATTCTTTAAATACCTTTTAAACTTAACCTAGATTTTATTTAATCCTTAAACTCGCTATTAAAGGCCTACGCTTTTAATATTTTAATTATATCTACCGCTATTTAACGCGGTATTTAATTATATATTCCTTAACCTCCTTTTAGATTTACGATTAATATAGGACCCCGGAAGTTAAGGGTTACTAGCGAAGACCTTTAAAATAATAATAAAAAAAGAATATTAATCTACGAATATATTATTTAATATACCTATAATTTTTATAAAGAAGAAAGAAATACCGTTTTTTTAATCGTTAAAGAATATACTACCCTCGATTTAAGGATATAAATATATAAATTATATTATTAATTAAAAGTAAACGGTATTAGAGATCCTTAATTCCGAGGACGATAAAGGGGAAGATAACGACGGGGCGAATAATACTTAAAACGGTATTAATATAAAACCTACCTTTCGAGCTCCTCTACTAAATAATTAATATATAATAGTTTTAATATTCGAATAGGGTGGCTATTAATAATAAGATATTATCTATACTTTAAAGCGGGTAGGTAATAACGGCGGCTTTATTATTAATAAAACTCTTAAACCCTTTAAGCTCTCTATACCTTAGCTTTATTTATATTAAGACCGACAATACTTTTATTAAGCCTCTCTACGAGCCTATAATATACGTTTTTACTTTTAACCCTTTTACTTTCCCCCCGCGGTTAATACCGAAAAAATCTATAATTAATATTTATATTATAAGTATCGGAGTGGATAACTAGAGATTATTACTAGTTAAAGCCGTCCGGCCCTCGTAAACTACGATTATAAATAATATAAATAACGATTCCCTATTACCCGAGCGAGTATTATTATTATTACCGCCGTCTTTACTTTTATTTTATTTATTATTATCCTCGCCCCTATTTATACTCTCTTTTTAATTATTACTATCCTCGTTACTTTAGGAGTTATCGCTAGCGTGGCCCCCGCCTAAACTTTAAATTATATCGCCGCTCTAAATTACGGAAGCGTAGGAGAGGGTTTACTCTCCTAGTTATTTTAAAATAAACGGAATATTTTACCGATAATTAACGACCGCGAGTTAATTATTATTATTATCGAGAAGGGTCTCTAAAGGCTAAGTATATAAATCTAGTACGAATATAACGATATAACCCTTGTATCGACGGGTATAATTAAATAACGTAGAAGCCTATCTAGTAGTATAAACGGAAGAAAAGCGTAAACCTAAAACACTATTACTATTTATATTTATACTCTCGACCGCGTTAAATTTAATTATTTAAAAGACCGCTAGTTCTTTATTTAACGTTACTGGCGTAATAATATAAGGAAAATTATATACCTTAAAGTAACTCGTAATTCTATCGTTAATAATCTTTTATTAATTAATCGGGATAGGCTAAATCGGAGTTAATATAATTTTAATTCGGGCTACGAGACCGTTAAAGGAAATCGGATACTATTAGGCGTACTTTTTATAAACTATAACTATATACTCGTAAAGAAATATAACGAGCCTAGTTATATTACTAGTAATACTCTTAATATCTAATAACTTCGTATTAAATATTATATTACCTCGAACTTTCTCTAAGAACTTTATTATAGTAATATTAAAAAAAAGACCTAAAATACGGACGATATAATAAATATTATATTTATTACTATTAAAGATAAAGCGTACTCTATATTTAAAAAGGTTAAAGAACTATAAATTCTTTACTCTAGTTTCTCGCCGGTTAATTTTTATAACTTAATAACACTCCTTTAAATCGAAGAAATCCGTATTACTTTTTAAAAAAATACGGACTTCTTCGACTTAAAGGAGCGTTACTAGGCTATAAAAATTAACCGGCGAGAAACTAAAATAAAAGATTTAATTCTCCCTAAAGTAACGTAGTTTAATAGGATTAATATATCGGTAGTTTTCTTTAAAGCCTTAAAGACTATTCCCGCTTCTTTAATAATATTTATTAAAGATAATAAATAATTCAATACCTTTATTACCTCTAGTACTTTATCTACGTTCTATTTCTAAAGTAATAAAATTACGTTATCTACCTCGGCGTTAAATATAGCCTCCTTCTATATATTAACGGTAATAACTTTATCCTAATTATTAAACGAGAAAGATATCGACGCCGAGACTAGCCTATTAAGCGATAACGAATATTACTCCGAAGAGTTATTATATTCTAAAGAGGGTATACGGATATTTTTAATAACTAATACTATTATCGTCCTAACTATCTTAGTGGCCTTATCTAATTTCTTACTACTACTATTATTAATAAAGTAACGAATATAGGCCGAGTCCTCTATAAAATCTAATAAAAATAAGTTAATTATATTTAATACCGGTTAAGTATTCTCTAGTAGTCCTTTAAAATTAGATAAATCGTTATAATTATTATCGAGTAAAGTCGTATCCTCCTCTGAATATTTCGTCCCTCTAACGTCTTCGCTAGAAGCCGAAAGATTAATTAAGTCTTCCGCTTTAATTATTACTATCTCCGGTACTTTATTATAATTAGGGCCGCGGACGGAGGATAATCTATTATTATCGGATATAGTTTTAATTATCGAGAGCGCGAAAATAGTATTAAAAGCTTTATATAATCTACCCTTAATTTATAGGAAACTATCCTCGTCTAATAATATATAAAGGCTTTAACCTAGATCTAGCCTAAATTTAGGCCAAATCTAGGCTAAATCTAGGTAAGATCTAGGCTAGATCTAGGGCGCTAAAAGATTAATTTAATACTAATATATTATATATATAAACGCTTTTCTTTACTACCTCTTAATATTTACCCTTATTTAAGCCCGTTATACAAAACCTAGAAGTCCGTTAATCACGATATTAATTATACTATAAACCGTGCTCTAGGCTATTTCTAATACGGTTTAATAATTATATTATATAAAATTATAATAGTATAGGCGGTTAATATATAGGTTTAAATATTAAGTATTAACCGTCCTTCTAAAGACGATTTCTTTAAATATATTTATATATAATAACCTAAAGACCTCTTTACCTATCGTCTTATCCTTTTAATAATCTTATCTAAATATCGCCCGATATTTACGGTATATTAGACTAGATCTAACTTAATTTACTATAAAATTTATTATACCTTATTATAACTAGTTATTTAAATTATACGAATTATTATACCCTCCTTACTCTATAATCATTATTAAATTTATTTATTTATTACTACTATCGCGCTACGGCCCCGGCGCGTATTATTTAAATACGATACGAAGCTACTTAAGGCTAACTAGATTATCCGGGATATTAGAAGAATACCCGTATTAATTTATAATACGAATATTAGCGATATACTACTACGAGCTAAAGAGTTTATTAATAAATATCGTTATTTAAAGAATATATTCAAATATTAACGGAATTATAAAGACGCGCTTAGAGTAGAAAGAACCTAATAAGGTAAATATTTAACGTTTAACTTTAAAAAATAAATCGAGGTCTAAGGCTATCTAGGTTTCGGCGAATAAATATATATTAATATTATTATATACTAAAGGGACTCTAATTAGGTAACTAAAATTAAGAATAACTCTAATAATATACTACCTCCTAACCTATAAAGTTAAGTAATAGTAGTAACCGGCTCGAACGATACTTTTCTTAAATAAAAAACTAATACCGTTTATAATCTTTCCTCTTTTCGGCCTTTTTAAATCTTTAAGATCGACTATATACTAAACTAGCTTATATTACGGAATTTTATATACGAGATCCGGTTTTTAATAATCTCCGCGTATTTACCGGACGAAGAATTTAATATAATTTATTTATGATTCGCGTTACTCTAGGGATATTAAATAGCTCGTTATTTTATAACGGACTCGATACTCGATTATCTCTTCTATATAATAAAGGAAGACGCGTATTATATAAATATCTTAAAAGATAAGGACCTATAGAATAGTATTTAATATTTCTAGGACCGGGGTATAAATTTAATAAAAGGTAAATTTATTATAAACGATAATTTTAATTAATTATATCTTTTATCCTTTAATATGAATTTAATTTAAAAGATAAACTTACCTTTATTAAAATCTTAAACTTATTTTTTTCCTCCTCCGTTTTTCCCTCTTCTAGGTATTTAGTATATTATAAATAAAAACCTACTATTACGCCCGAAGGAGCTCGAAAAAAAAGAGTTATTATAAAAATTAATACCGAAAATATATTCGTATCTACCTATTATTTCCCGTTTTCTTTACTTCGAGATTAACCTCTCTTCTTTATAATTTTAAAATATCGCCCTTCTTTTAATACCTTTTATTAAAACCTAATCCGTTTATTAATACCGAAAAGGCTAAAGAGCCGGACGAAGCTCTTAGGCTTTAATAATAATAAAAACGATTTATTACTATTATTATAAAAATAACCTCCGAAGAAGTTTTTATTTAAAAAGTCTTACGAATCCCCCGAGCCTTTAAAGGAGTCCTCCGAGTAATTAAATTAAAAAAATGAATTCGCACTTAAAGAATCCTCCGAATTAGTTATTAATAATAATAAAAATAATAACGGGGTTAAAGAAGAGAAGGTAGAGTTAATTATAATATATAAATAATAATTAATCGATATCTTCTTTAGTAGTATTATATTTATTAATTACCTTCCTAGCTTTAAAAAACTTAATAATAACTATTTATACGAATATATTCACGATAGTATATAAGAACGCGTTATTATATTCGCGAAAATCGCCTACCCTAATAATTCTCGCGGTGATAGTATAATAATAATTCCTAGAATATTAAAATCAAGCTATTACTGGTAGTGGCTCTATATATTTATAGTTATACTAAATAACGAAGAAGATTTAGGATATTATAATATTCGTCTAGACTATATAAATAGATATAGAAAATATAAAGTCTATGATTTTATTTATTAAACTTCTTAATTAATTCTAATTATATAAAGACTTATAAAGTTATAGGCGTTATTATATTCTATCGTTATTTATACCGGAAATAAATAGAGATCTAATATAAATAAAAGGAGTAACTAGTAAAGTCTTAATACTACTGTAAAAACGCTCCTACGGGCTCCAAATATTCTACGAATCGATAATTCTACGAATATCCATATTCACCGGGCTTAGAGGTTATTTATATTATATTAATTAACGAGCCTAAATTATTCTTTATCCCGCCGCCCGGTCTCGGTATTTAGGTTAATAAATTAAAATCGGTAATCGACCTTAAAGGCCTAGAGGTATAGTTTATAATTATTAATATAATAATAGAAATACGGTTATATTATAAATAAAAGGGCGACGAAGAGCTTAACGACGGTATATAATAAGAAGGACCTTAAAATAATATAATTTAAAAGTAAAAAAGTACTAACCCTATATAATATAATTCCCCGAGCGTAATAAATATATCGCTATATATAGTTACTATACGGTAGATATAATTAGCCTTTAATAAGGTCTTTAACGAAGAATATAAATATCTCTATATAAAGTAAGCGAAAAAAGAGACTAAAGAGGAAGTAATCTATTATTTTTAATACGACTTCGTAATCGTAGGCGAATATAATAGGGTAAGAAACTTAGGTAAAGATTTATATTATCCTCTTTAAAAGATAAAGAAGACTCGCCCTAAATATAACTTCTATTTTATAACTATATTTAGAACGATTATTAATTAAAACCTAAAGGATATTATAGCCCCTCGGACTACTATAAAAGATATTTACTAGAATAATTATTAATTCGGTTATTAACGCTTCGGACCTATTAACCTAGAAAAGTCTACGAGTACTACTACCTAATATATAAGAAAACTAGGGTATAAGAGAGATTTATTAAGGTAATAAATATCCTCACTAACGTACTCCTTTATACCTCGATACTACGATATAAGAAGAGTAATTAAATTAAATATATTTTATAACGCTTAAGAAGCTTTATTAAAAAGACCTTATAATTATTTACCTACTAGGACTCTAGCCGCGATTTAGGTCTATTATTATTAATTAGAAAACTATTATACTAGAAAGACTTTAACAGCGGTAAAACTACCGGAGGAATATTAAGATTATAATACCTCTTTCCTATACTAACGTCCTTAATATTTAATTTTGGTTTATTCTAATATAGTACCTACTATACTACGGGTTCTCCGACTATATAGATTTCTACCTACCCTCGTTATCTCCTCTAAAACTCTTAATAAAAAGTAGATTAACGATACGGCCGCGGCCTCTAGTATAAGTAAAGATAATAATCGGATATAAGAAGATTATATCCTAGGTAGAGACTATATAATACTTAAAAAGATATCCCTTAAACTTAAGATTATCGCCTTTATTTTCAAGAAATATAAAGGGGTAAATATATTGATTATATCTTTATTCATCGAGATAGTTTTAGTAGTAAAATAAATAAGTCCTTCCCTTCTTTAAAATCTTTAGTATAAAAGAGCCTAAACTCGCTTCTTCTAATATATTAAATATAATATTCTCTTTTCTAAATATAGTATTTAATATTAATTTTTCTTTATTATAGTATATCCGAGAGGAGCTTAAACCTAAAATACGAATATTCTTCGGGACCGATAAGGCGAGGGTCGTAATTATATATACGTTAATACGAAAGGTTAATTATAATCGTAAGCTAGTAGAGAATAATATACTTAATTTTCTAATTAGATTTACGCGGCAGATAGGCGTAGGCTTGAATCTTATATATACGATTATAGTTATTCTATAAACCCCTCTACTCTATCGGGTTATATAAGTAAATACCGAAGAAAACGTATTAAATAACCTAGTTAGAGGAAATATTTTAGTATATATTATATACTAATACCGGAATTAGGGAGTATATAAAGGGGAAGCGGAAATCGAAGGCGGATTTTAAGGTAGATATATTTAAGATTATAAATACGGCGAACGCGGAGGGTATAAAAAGCGCTAACGGAGGTAATAATCCTAGATATAGTAATAATACTTAGAATATTAATAATACTACGGCTAGTAATAATACTAGGGAAGGTATAAAGGCGATTTAAAAAGATAATATATATATTAAATAAAAGCGCGGTTAGAGTAGTTACGGATATAGTATTTAATTATTTTAGTAAAGCGTTTTTACGTTTTTAAGCCGCTAGATATTTAGGCTCGAGTAAAAGCTAGGAAACCTATTACTCCTCTATATAATTTTATATATAATAATATTTATTATAATATATTATTATCGCTTACGATTCTAATCCTTTATTCTATTATATTTAATATAATAATAAAAAACCGAGTACTATATCTAGCCTAGATCTAGGCCTAGATCTAATTTAGATATTCTTTAGATTTAACCTAGATTCTACCTAATCCCTAAACTCGCTATTAAGGGCCTACGCTTTTAATACTTTAATTATATCTACCGCTATCTAACGCGGTATTTAATTATATATTCCTTAACCTCCTTTTAGATTTACGATTAATACGGGGCCCCGGGAATTAAAGGCTACTAGTAAAAACCTTTAAAATAATAACGGAAAAAGAATATTAATTTATAAATATATTACCGAGTATACCTATAATATTTATAAAGAAGTTAGAGATACCGTTTAAATCTAGGCCTAGCTCTAGCCTAAATCTAGCCTAGATCTAGCCTAGATCTAAAGAAGCGCGCTTTTAATACTTCGACTATCCCTACTACTATCTATACGGTAATACGTTATTATTTATATAATTTAGATATAGCTAAGATAAGTTAGATTTAATTATATTCTACTACGCTATATTTCGCTTATTAATAGCCTACGAAATACGTAAAATACGCATTTTATACCGATTAAGTAGTGATTTTATAGAACTATTTTTCCGGACTTACCGATATTTTCTTTATCGTACCGTATACTTCTTTATTATATATTATTAAATATTTTTATCGATACTTTCTACGTAACGGAACGACCTTATATATTATAATATAATAATTAATTAATATAAACCCGATTATATATACGCGAGTAATATAAACTAGCTTTAATAGCGAGTTTATAATACTATTATATAACGAGCTATACCGAAAGTTAATAAATAATACTACGATATAATTACTAGCTAGTTATAATCTTTCCTCTTTATAAATTTAAATAATTATAAAATACGATTATATTCCTTATAAAACGCGATATAATCGGTAGTTATATATATTCTACTCTAAGAATTATTTATAAATTAAATAAACGAATAAAGGATACGTTATAAAGATTATATCGGAGACGAATCCGAATAAATTTATATATATAATTATATTTAGGTTCGCCTAAATATATAGTAATAAAGGAGCGAGATCGTTCGGGATAAATTAATTTAACTTAATTAAAATAGCGCTAAATAACCGATATAATATATTTAATAATTATAAATATTTAGACTAGACCTTAATACCCGTCGCGAATATTTCTATATTATAATAAGAATTAATCTTAAGGCTAGTAACTTTAGTAAAAGTATTTATTATAATAACTAAATTTAACTAGAAATAAAAGAAAATAAACGGTATATTCTTAAAGAATTTAAAATAAATCGACGAATTAATAAATTCTTTATTAATATAATTTATCGTACCGAAAACTAATAGAAAATCTACGACTAAAATAATTTATTAAGACTCCGTCGGAATAAGAAATTAATTACGTAATAAAATAAAAACGAAGAGATATTTTAAGATAAATTCGGTTATACCGAATATAATATACGCGTTTTCTTCGACGCCGGTAGTAACCGAGGAAGGAAATATAATAAATATATTATTAGGCGAGCCTAAATTTTCGCCTTTATAAAATATTATTTAATTATTAAATACGGTTAAACGTAAATTTTTATAGGATTAAATAAATTCGGGGCCTTAAAAGAAATAAAAAATTAATAATAATTCTTTCTCCTTTATAAACCCTTTTTTATTTTTAACTCCGGAGGGAAATAAATTTTATAAGGCCTTATAAAGCGAATCCGATATTAAAATAAAAATAATATATTAAAATACGGAGGCCGAGATTAAGAAGTATATCTAAAAAAAAGGTACGAAAATAGTTATAAAGAAAAGTATAAAAATACTAGTAAAAAAATAAACTAGAAATTTATTCCTATTCCCTATAATCGCTACCGACGATTTAATCGTCGTAATTAACGGAAGTAATAAAAAATCGGTATCTATAGAAGACGGGCCTATAACCGAAGAGAAGGGTAAATAAAAGGCCGGCTCTACTCTATTAAATTAGAAATTATAGGATAAAATCGAGGAAGGCCGAGTCCTATATAAATCTTTATCGGAGGAGGAGTTAAAAGAAAAACCTATTTTATAAAACCTTATATAATTAAAGAAGAGTTATAAATTATTATAAAATAATATAAATAAATTACGGGTCGATAACGAATATTTAACTAACTATATTAACCTATTAATTAATCGGTTTAACGGAGTATAAAGTAAAGTCGTTTACCTATACTCGGTAATTAATAACTTTTATATATATATTTTATAATATTAAAGTCGTCTAGTAGAATAATCCTATATAAAAAAATTATAATATTCTTTATACGCGTCCCTAGAGACTAATCGAAATTCTAGGTTATAAAACTAGTTCTACGGGATAACGGAAACGATCGATAAATTTAAAGATAATAAATAATCTAATAATAAACTCGCACGATTCGTTAATAATACGATAAATATCTTAACTACGAGATTCCCTACTATATTATACTTATATAATTATAACGAATTTATTATATAAAGAGAGAATAACGCGGAGCCTTAAATTAAATTATTCGAAGAAAAAGATATAATCTTAAATTAATATAAAATCTTTATTTAAAATGAAGCTTTCGCCCTCTAGGATATTATAAAATAATTAATTTCTTTTAAATAAAAAATTTAAATAAAGTAGATATTACGGGTAAACTCTATATATTATTATTTTTTAATAATTTTCCTTCGGTTATTAAATAATTAAATATTATGGGTAGACTCTAGAGCGGTTAACTTCTCTTTTACGTAAATAACCTCAGGGACGGACGGCTATAAATCGGCGGGGGTAATTATTATATATATATTCCACTAGTATTAATACCTTAATATATATTATTAAATAATAGTCCATTCTTAAAGAAAGAATCAATTAATACTTTATAGACGAATAATTATTACGTATTATTTTCCTTCAAAACGAAACTTACTAAACGAACTATTATAAAATTAAATTAATTTATACTTTAGAGTTAATTAGAGTAATAAATTATTTAATTTTATTTTAAAGAGTAATTTAACCTTTAGAAAGAATAAAAGAGTATATTTCTATTAATTATTTTTCTTATCCTTCTTCTAAAGTATAAATTAAGTTTAATTATTTTTTATTAATATCGCGCCGATATTTATAGCTAGTTTATTTATATTAGGATATTTAGATTTAATATAATCTTTTACTCTATAATAATAATAAATAATCTTATTATATAAAGAATTAATAGTATTAATTTTATATTTATTACCCTTCTCTTTTAAATATACCTATTTAATATTATCGCCGGTATTAGGTTTAATAATTCGGTTTATTATAAATTTTTCTTTATTAGAGTTCTTTAATTAGGAATCTAAATTAGAATTAAAACTATTTATTAACTATATATACTCTAGATTCTTTTTTTATATAATAGCCTAAGTAAGAATTTCTTTTCTTTAATTAAATATACTATTAATATTAAGAATCTTATTTTTAAACTTAGATTTAAATTTAATTAAAAAGAAATTTATTTTATACTCCTCTAAAAACGAGGGTAATTAGGTCTTTATTTCTTTAAAATAAACTTTAAATAACGATATTTTTTAATAAAATTATTATTTAACTTCTTTTTATTTCTCGTAAATAAAAAGACGACGGTTAACTAAATTCATTATTAAATTAAAAAGAAATTTCTTAAAAAAGTTAAATATAATACTAGTTAAACTATATAAATTATAGTATTTATATTATTACGTTAAAGAGTTACTCTTTAACGAGTCTATATAATATATAATCCTTAAATAGTCGGTAGTAAAATATTTAAAATTAATTAAAAATTTAATATTTACGTCGCGGAACTAGCGTAAATATTTACCTTCGCTTATATTTTTATAAAAACGTATTTTATTAAAGTATAGTATTTTCGCCCTAATAAAAATATCTTTATTAAATATAATTAAATTTATTATTATTCCACCGGTAGGTATAATAATTAGGGGACCTCTATTATAAATAATAGATTCTACTAGCGCTCCGCTAGCGGGTATAAAAATAATAGGATTATATAGTTTTTAATTTTTAATTTATAATACCCTTAACTTTTATTATTATTTAAGGCGACGGTTTTCTTCTTTAATAATTTTAAACTATATATCTAAAGTCTCTTTAAGAGTAGTAATACCTTCGAATTTATTATCGTTTTTACGGCGGGGGTCGTCGGAAGGGGTTTAATTAATATTATTATTATTAAATTCTTCTAAATATCCCGAGGTTAAACCCGATATTATAATAACGATAAGTCTTTTCTTTAAAAAGATTTAAGAAATTAAAATTATAATACCTAAAGCCGCTAGCGTAGAGCTAGTAGTTTAATAATAATATAAAAAATATAAAATAATTACGGGGTTTAATATTAAATAATTTTTAAATCCTAAATTTAATAATAAGATTAATCTCTAAGGATTCTAATAAAACGGGGGAATATTAACTCGATATAAAATTATTAAAAATTAAAACCCCGCGATACTAAGGCTAGAACCCTATATCGATAAATAATAATATTATAAAAGTAGCGGAGTGTAGGTATATATAATATACTATTACTTTATATTAATAAAGTTATTTATATAGAAATACTATCTATTTTAATAGACCTAAATAGACTAGAGTTCGTCGAGGTATAAATAAAAAACAACGAAGTTGAAATTAATATATTTTAATATATCTCGGATTTAAAAGCTACTATCTTAATAGTTTAAAAATAATAATAATAAAATACGGAAGAGAAAAACCAGTAGAGTAACTCCTAAAATTATTCGATAATTAATTAATATCGAATATAATCGTTATTACTATATTATTATAATATAGACTAGTTATTTATAAAATAGTAAAAACTTACTATTTTATATACAAACTCTATATATTTAAGGTACTAGTATTAATTATATATAACCTAGTTAATTAAAGAATAATAACTACTATATTAAAGTATTATAATAATTAAGAATTTAATTTAATTTACTTAAAGTGGGAAAAAAACGAAAAGAGATTATAAAAAAATACTTAAGAATAATAATATCGGATTCAAGATTTTAAGTCCGTAATTTTCTACTAGTATCGGGTAGCTCGCTAAGATTATATAAAGTATTATAACTATAATATATTAAAAAAAATCTTAAATACGTCGATTTACGAGAATTATATATACGCGTAATATATCTCTAAGCTAGCGCGGTATTATAGACTATATATTTCATTATATAATCAATTATTTATCGATACTACTTAGACTAACTTATTCCGATTTATTCGAAATTATTCGAAATTATTTAAAATACTAAATATATATTTCCAAGGCAGGCTGGCCGTCGAATGATCTGCAGTCTTTCCGTACTGTGTAGTAGCTAGGTAGGTACGTTTTTATATAGTCATTGAGGTACACATCAAAACATCCACGAAACGCGTTCCAAGAATTGGAGCAATTGCATAGCAAGACTAGAGTACGGACTAGCGACTAGCACGTGATCGATCTAATCTTATCAATGTCTTGGCCTACAGCATGAAATCTTCGGCCTTCGGGCCCATTAGGTAGTAGATGAAATTCAGTTAGCAATTAGGATTTTTGTTAAGCCTTGCCATTATAGTATTCTCATACCAATATGGATTTCTCGACTCCTCAATCTCTCTAATACGTCCCATTCACCGAGCACTTCTCGTAAAGAATCTCTTTCGCGACAAGGATCTCGCAAAATGTGTGGGATTGTCGCAGTGATCCACGCCGACACTTCCTCAGACTCAGCAGCGGCGGACCTGCATGATGCCCTCTACCTCCTTCAGCACCGTGGGCAGGACGCATGTGGTATTGCGACATGCGGGTCTGGCGGACGGATCTATCAATGCAAGGGAAATGGCTTAGCTACCAAGGTTTTCAACGACGGAGAGCGGATTGCGGAGCTGCCAGGCTTCATGGGGGTCGGCCATCTACGATACCCTACGATGGGGTCAGCTTCTGGGTCGGAAGCACAGCCTCTGTTCGTCAATTCACCGTATGGAATTTGCATAAGTCGTTCGTCTTTCCCATCAGAGACGGACTCATACGTTTTTTTAAGACATTGATCACCTATTTGATTGGACATGACTGACTCCAAAGCGCAAGCAGACAATGGAAATCTCTTAAACTCAATACCGCTCAAATCGTTCCTGGATCAAGAAGCACACCGTCACCTCAATACGGATTCCGACTCGGAGATTCTTCTCAACATTTTTGCAAATGAGTTAAACGAGAGCGGGAAGGCCAGAGTCAATGCGGAAGATTGCTTCAAGAGTTTGGAGAAAACATACAAGAAATGCGAAGGTAGTTGGGCTTGCACAGCGATGATTGCAGGATTGGGGCTCATGGGCTTCCGGGATCCATACGGCATCAGACCTATAGTCATTGGCTCCCGGAAGGTTGAAGGTGGCACAGACTATATGATTGCCTCAGAAAGCGTAGCCTTGGAGTTTTTTGGGTGCCGTCCTGAAGACATTCGAGATGTCTTGCCGGGCGAGGCCGTGATTATCGTCAAAGGTTCGGAGCCACAATTCCGGCAAGTGCAACCTGCGGCAAGTTACACTCCTGATATCTTTGAGGTAAGCCGCCTTCTTGCAAATCCGTTGCCATCGCTCACGCTAGCTTCAGTATTTGTACTTTGCACGACCTGACTCAATCATTGGTATGTTTATGCAGCACAACCGCAAACCGGTATTTACTCTCTAGCAGACGGTATCAGTGTGGAGAATGCTCGATTCAAGATGGGCGAGAAACTAGCTGCAACCATCAAAATCGAGTTGGGGCCTGAAAGACTCGCGCAGGTAGACGTTGTGATTCCAATACCAGAGACCTCGAATACGTCTGCTCGTGCCGTCGCGAAGCACTTGGAGAAAGAGCTCGCAAGTGGCTTTGTGAAGGCAAGCGATCTATAGTGCATTCAATGTATATGACTGACTGTACCAGAACCGTTACATATTTAGAACTTTCTTGATGAGCTCACAACGACTCCGCAGGTCAGGCGTGCGGAGAAAATTGAATGCCATGTCCGCGGAGTTCAAGGACAAAAACGTGCTCCTCGTCGACGATAGTATCGTGAGAGGTAATACCAGCCTCGAGATCTGCTTAATGGCGCGGGAAGCAGGCGCAAAGTCTATTATCTTTGCGTCTGCTTCGCCTCCTGTTCGACACAGTCATATTTATGGGTCAGTGCCACTGTTTCGTACGAAAGCTCTACTTGCAAGTTGCAAAGATGAAAGTTTGACTATGCCTAGCAGTACATCATTCCCATAAAATAGAATCTCAAATAACTAATTAGACAGGGTTGATCTTGCAATCTCGGACGAGCTGATTGCATACTCCAAGACCCCGGCTGAGGTTGCTATAGCAATCGGCGCGGACATGGTTATCTACCAAACTCTTTCTGATCTTGTGGCTGCGTGCGCCGAACTCTCGCCACGAGGTCGAGATTGTCATTTTGAATCTGGCGTTTTCTCGGGCTGCTACGTTACCGGCGTTCCCGACGGTTACTTCGAGCACCTCGAGCGGATCCGTGGCGGAAACAAGAGATCTAAGATTCCGGAGGCAGCGGGACATACTGTCGACGGTACAACAGTGGATGAAGATCTGAGCCAAGCCGTAGCAAGGGTAAAACTGGAAACGGCTCATTCTTTGGTTACTCCGACTAGCCAGGATATCAGCTTGCATAATTTCAACGACTAAATATCATTGGAATGATGAGAGTTTGATCTACACCAGCATTATGGTGGGTATGAATGCGAAGTAGAACATTGCTTCTCTCTCGCACATTCCGCTTCTATGCGGCCCGCCGTCAGATTCCGACTCAGCATGCTGTGCCATCCGGCAGCATGGCCGGATCCGGTACGGAGGAAGGATTGATAGTCGACAGCCAGCTACGTTTGTTCAATGAAAAGTCAACAGAGACCTGCCATCCTTTCGGAATTTTACCGTACGACCCTCTTCCGCGGACACTGGCTTTGATAATGCTTACACGCTTAGAGACTTTACTATGCAATTGGTCCCTGCTCATGCGCCTGGGTTATCTCCTCGTTTCCAAGACGAGTCACAAACATCCTCGAGTGCTACTTGGGTCAAGGCTTGATACTTACCCTCCCTTTCCAGGGCGTCGGTCCGGAGCATCGTATCCCAGTGCCTTGAGGCGAAAGACCATCCAATTGTCCAAAGATGTTCTTGATTCCTCCGATAGACTTCCTCGGGTGCTCTCTGCGCGTCGTTTTCCCTGCGACTTTTAAGCTGCCGTTTTGTAATAGCTGCCCTCTCGTCCGGATCGAGACTTGCATTGTACTTCCTCTTGTAGTCGCTTTGGTTCTTGACCCTGAGTGCTCGCTGCGCTGCAGACAGGTTAGCCCAATATTGTTGGAGACCTTGATCCGTTCTGGCCTTGACCACCTCCCGTTGTTCTCGAGACTTATTAGCGTTGGTTATCTGGCGGGCTTGGTTCGCCTTCGACGCCTGTGCCTTGCGTTCATCCGCTCTATCATGCCAGCGCTGTTCCTGCCAATAGAGAAAATATGCTGAGATGAGTTGGTCCGTCGGC
>JAABUK010000403.1_pt1 | contig 92636 bp, 82 predicted proteins | sample 5559141 | NCBI WGS metagenome assembly JAABUK01 (sample SAMN10711869, study PRJNA513367) | rock metagenome | isolation source: Antarctica rocks | place: Antarctica: Victoria Land, Pudding Butte nord | collected 2016-01-03
GCCACTTCGATCTGCCGCAACAGGTTCACCACCTGCTCAGGCTGGTACTTCTTCCCTCGTCCCATACGCTCTCCTTGTCCAGTGTGTCTCTTCTACACTGGTACAAATCAAGCCAGGCACTCCACTTTCGCTTTTGGATTGTGTATGGTCATGCCGTCTCTCCTTGGGCGAACCGCTCGATGCCTTCGTGAAGACCGTACTTGTCGACCAGTTTTGACCGGCGCACTCTGTCTTTGGGCTTGGTCGAAAATTTCGCATAGCTCCGGCTATCCAGGTTCAGGGTGAGGACCTTGGTCAGCCCGTCGCGCCGCATGTACAGGCCTTCGCGCTCCCCCAAGCTCTCGAAGAGATTGAGCTGCTGGTCGGTCATTTTGAAGAGTTCGCCGTATTTCGCGCGGTTAAACGTAGCGTCGGGCAGAAACAGGAAAGATGTGCAAGAGTTCACGATGGAGTCCGCGTTCTCGCCCAGGTCGTCGGCGGACTGCCCGATCAAGGTCACGCCGCCGAGATTCTTTCGTACTGTCTTGATGGAAGCCAACGCTCCTTCGAGGAGCTGCTTGTTCTTCATCGAAGAAAAGATCTCCTCAATGAGGACGTGCTTCGGTACTCCGAGATTGGCGGGATCGTAGAGAACGTCGTCTATTCGTCGTAGGAGCCAGACCATCAAGGGCTCTATCAGGTCGGTGTACTGTTTTGTGTTCACGCCCTGGAAGTCGAAGCATTGCAGGCGTGAGAGCGAAAGGGAATCCTCTACGTTGTCGAAGACTGCGTTGTAAATCCCCTTCCCAACCCACTTCGACAGATAGCGGTCGAGCTTCTTGGGCAGGTAGATGTTCGAGAGGCGACGGTTCTCGGGGTCGAGCAGGTACATATCCTTTACCGCCTTGAACACAACCTCGTCATCTTCAGGCTCAAGTTCTGCGCCGCCATTGCTGAGGAGCAACTTAACAAAGCCGTACAAGAACTTGATGTTGCTTTCGGTCGGCTCCAAAGCAAAGGGATTTACGCGGGGGCCGTCCTTGCCGACGCGATCTACCTTGCCGCCGTACAGCTCGACCACGCTCTCATAGCTGCCGCCCACGTCGAAGATGAAGGTAAAGCCGCCATACTTCTGCTCGTGTGCGATTGCGAGATTACCGTGCACGGACTTGCCGGTCCCGGTAGGGCCAATGATGAGCTGCACCCGCACACCATTCACGTAGCTGTCCTGAAAGAATGGCGTTCCGGTTCTCGTCTCGAAGATATTGAGGTATTCCGCATCGAGATCTTCGGAGTGTTGGTGTCCAAGATGCGGAGCGTAGATGAAACTGAGCCGGGCGTGGTGATCTTCTGAAAGCCACATCGGAAAGACGTTGAATTTGGCATTCCCTGGGAACATCGCGTAAAAAGCCGAGAGGTTGCCGACACTCTCTTCCATCGCCTGGGCGCGTGCGTCCACGAAGGCGCGATGCGCGGCGGGGATCGCCTGTCGAAGCTGGTCGGCGTCCTTGGCCGCAAGCAGGACCCGTAGCGAATACTCGCCATGAGCCTTCTTGTCGAGCGCGCGGATCACGTCACTCAAGTCGTCCACGCCCTTATCTGCAGCGCGGCCTCCGGCGGTCTTGTCCATGGAAGCGAAGTCGCGCCCGCTCATCAGCCGGTTAGCCACGCCAACCTTGAAGAAAGATGTGAACTTCTCCTGGTTGTCTATCTCCTTGCGGGCGGCTGAGGCTGACTTAGGCCGCCACGTTGAACAAACCACGGTGTCACAGTCGAGCCCGAGCAGGCCGGAGAAGAGGCACGGCCTGGATGACTCGGGCGTCGTTATCAGCGAAAACATCTGGACATGCCGCTTGCCTACGCGTAATTGGTCGTCGTGGAATCCGACAGGGTTCTTTACGATCTGGCGATCTACGCCGGTGTCTTGGCGGAGTTGGTCGTCTCCGGCCCACTCCTCCAGATTGAAAAGATAGGAGAAGAACTGGAACGTCTCGTTCTTATCGAGCTGCATGAGGCCAATGGTGCTGCCGAGATTGGAGAGCAGGATGGTGGCCGTCTTCTCAAGGTCGGACAGCATCCGCGAGTTCTCTACAGCCTGCTCCTTGGGCTTGCGTTGGAACGGGTTCGCTGTGCCTGGCTCGATCGTGAGGCACCAGAAAAGGTCGATGCGACGGAACCCCGCTGTTTCTTTCAGGAAGGCAAGCCGGTCGCGCACGAAGCTCTCGGTGGCGGAATCGCGGTAGGTGTCCTGACGGGGAAGGGCGAAGCCGGACATCACTCGCGCGTACTGATAGAGGCATGATCCCGCAGGCAAACCGCGCAGTGAGCCCTCGATCCCGCGCACACGCGACTCAAGTTCCTGATCAGTCAAGCCTTCTTCGTCGATCCCTCGGAGTGAGAGGAGGCGCCCATAACCTCCTCCTTTCAAAGCGAAGGTGCTGGGTCCAACGAATCGAGCGATGGGGACGATGCCGGCTGCCGAGCCGGCATCCGCCAGCCATTGCAGGTGCTTGTGGTCAATCTTTGCGCGGGTCATAGTAGTTGTGTTGGCTCCAGGAGAGGGAGTAAATTTGAAACATCTTGGGGTGCTTCCGGACGATCAGCCAGGCACCGACGGCCAGCGTTGGGAAGCTCAGGATGGCAAACAAACGGAAGCCGACGATGAAAGCCGTCACCGAAACGAAGACGATGATCATCCACGTTCCCAACTCAAGACCGAGCTTGGCTCTCGGGCGGTTCAGCGCCTGGTTGATCGGTAACGGCTCTCCACGTTTGGTCATGGGCATGGCCTACTGCTGCTGACCGGTAAGCGAGCCAATCCATCCTGCGCCCCACCCCAGCACGCCAGCGCCGAAGAGCGCGCCGAACAAACCCGGAATTGCATCCTGGAAGCGTCCCGACATCATCCGAATGCCGGCGAAAATCAGGCCGCCAAAGCAGATGATCGCGCCAGCGTACAGAGCGAAGGTTTTGAACGAGCTCATCACCCCCTGAGCCCCTGTGAAGTCAATCGTGCCCTGGGCGTGAGCCATGCTGGCGGAGGTTAGCGCCATGAAAGTCGGCGCCATCACGCGAAGAGCATGAGCGAGTTGCTGTTTGTAGAGGCGTTTGCGCTGTGCTCTATGGAGCAAAGAAAGAGAATTGCTTATCGTGGACATTTACCCTCCCGACGGCTTGGAATGCTCGCCGTTATGAGTTGAAACTTAGTGACGTTCGGGAGCCCCGTCCAAGACTTCTTTCCTATTCCGCCATAGTCTTTGTCTATGGCGATGTCTCTCAGGCGAGCAACTTCAATTGCTCCGGTCGAACTTTCCCGGGACGCCTCTTTCGGGGAGTGTTTTGCCAGCGATCCTCAAAGAAACGTTCAATGTACGGCAGTGCAATATGATCTGCGCGATCCTTATGCACAAAGGCTGTATCAACGGTCCAGGCGACGCCGGCAATGGGCCGAGTGATAAGACCCGCTTCCAGGGGCAAAAGCTGATCAATCAGAGCAAGGCCATAACCCGCCTTTACCATCCACTGCATATCAGAAGGAGTCGGGGCGGAGCTGCCAACGAAGAGTGTCACCCCTGCTTCCTTGAACAGCTCGACTAAGCGCGAATGTGCCGACGGGTCTAAGTCCGGATCACGGAAGATTTTGAGCCGAGGAGCGACTTCCCTGATGTCGACCTGAGCATGACTCGCGAGGGGATCATTGGCCAGCATACAAACGACAAGCGGCGACCGCGCTACTTGCTGCACCTTATAGAGGCTTTCATCAATGGGCATCGGGAGGATGGCACAGTCCAAAAGCCGCTCGTTCAATCTCTGTAATGTCAGGCTTGGATCGCCTCCGGAAAGCCGAATTTCGCAACCGGGGAACAGCTCTTCATAGGATTCTCGAAAGGTCTGCAAGAGGCTTACTTGGGTGAATGAGGAGAAACCAAGGCGCATGGGCGGAACATCGTGAAGATAAATCGCACGAGCCATCGCCACGATCTCATCGCGCTCTCGTAAGGCTGTATCCGCGTAGGCGACTAGGAGGCGTCCTGCATCGGTCACGCGGATGGAAGGGCCACCACGCTCAAAGATTTTGAGCTTGAGCTGGCTTTCGAGTTCCCGAATTTGGTGACTGAGAGAAGGCTGGGCGAGATAGAGTTGACTCGCCGCACGAGTGAAGTTTTGGGCCTCTGCGACTGCCTTGATGTACACCAGAAGACGAAATGTAAGGGAATCGGACATGGCCTTGGTACTCCGCCGGCTGCCGTCGATTCCACTGGCCCGAATCGTGCCATTGACCCGTGGAAATACTGTGACAAATATGGTTCGGAAACGGAACCGATATTGTCAATAAGGCACCAAATGGCATCCGGGAACCTTAAGGTAACCGTGCTCGTTTCCTCCGCCGTTTCCATGCGCCATAGATAAAACATTGGGCGTTATAGGGAAGAAGTATTGGACTTCAGAATGAGCAGCCCACAGGCTCTATGCAACAAGCAGCATGAGGTGCCTCATGGATAACAAGTCGTGGGCTTTTCCGCTCACTGGAACTGAGAAGTCGAACCGGGTCGAACCTTTGTCCGAGGCTCGTTCGTCGACACTCCTTCGAAAGCCTCCGAAACGATCAATCGAGCCTGATCCCCTGCTTACCGCAGAGGACGTAGCCAAGCGGTTGAACGTCAGCACGGATTGGGTGTGGGATCACTCCTCTAGAAAGAAACCTCTCCTGCCTGTGATCCGCATGGGCGACGGGACGCTTCGCTATCGAGCGAGCGGCATAGAGCTGTTCATCGACGAGCATGAGCGACTGACGGCACTTCGGCGGCGCACCGGATAAAATGGAGAAGCCCACTGTCTCCCCGCAGGAACAGAGGAATCATGGGTAAATCGCAGCAAGCCGGTTGGGTCTCGATTCGCGGCAAATACTGGTATGGGTATTACCGCGAGACGATGCTTGATCCGGAAACCAACGAACCCAGAGTCAAGAAGATCCCCGTACGACTTGGTCTCAAAACTCAACTCAACAAACTCAAAGCGCGGAATCTGCTAAGAGAAGCACTTACTAAACGCAATGGACAAGTCCCCGAAGGCCGGGTCCTCAGAGACAGCTCCGTCACCTTCGAATGGTTTGTCCGCAATCGCTACTTTCCCCTTCGCAAGGGAGACTGGCGCCCGGAGACGGCAGTGACCAAGATGGACCAGATCGAGATCGACCTTATCGGCAAGTTCGGCGAGTATCCGTTGGACGCACTCGATAAGTTCGTGTTGCAAACGCACCTGACGGCGCTTGCAACACGCTACTGTCAGGATCGCGTGAAACAGGCGCGCTCCTACATGAAGTCGATCTTCGATGAGGCCATGGAGCAGGAGTATCTCGTGAAAGACCCAACCCGGAAGCTGAAGATCCCAAAAAATCTGCGGCCCAAGGACAAACGGGTACTGAGCTGGGAACAACTGTGGTCGATTCTGGAGATTGCTGCCAGAAGAGATCGCGTTCTGCTTGCCCTCGATATGACGGAGGCGCTGCGCCCGAGCGAGTTGTTCGCTCTACGCTGGCGCTCGTTCGATGATGCCAACACCCTGGCCATCACCGAAACCGTCTACCGCCGCAAGCTCAGGCCGTATGGCAAGACGCCCGGCAGCATGACCAAGGTCCACCTGCCGGAAGGACTCGCCAACGAACTTCGGGCTTGGAAGCTGGAGTGCGGGGACGTATCCCCCGACGACTTCATGTTTCCGAATGCAGACGGCGGCTTCATGGACGCCTCCAACTATCGCTTTCGAGTGCTCAAGCCACTGGCCGAAGCGCTCGGGATCGAGCGGCTGAACTTCCAGATCCTCCGGCGGACGATGGCTACCCAGGCCCAGAGCATGGGCTCGGTCAAGGACATTCAGGCGCACCTGCGGCACTCGCGACCGGATACGACGGCCAACGAGTACATGCAGGCGCTGCCGGCGAGCGTCCAGCAGATGGTCGGATCGGTGTACCTGATGCTGACGAAAGGAGGAAAAGAAAAACAGTCTTTCTCGGATTTGCCACAAAATGCCACAAACTCTTCTGGGGCATCGTCCGTAAGTTGTTGATTTGTTGGTGGGCACAGCAGGATTCGAACCTACGACTTCCACCGTGTGAAGGTGGCACTCTACCGCTGAGTTATGCGCCCCGCGGCGCCTGCCGGATAGCCCCTTGGACCTCCCGCAACGCCGTCTCAAGCATAGCATCCAGACCCCGTCGCGTGAGTCTGGGCGGGCATCGCGGGGGGGGGGGTCCCCGCAGACCAGAGCGCGTCGCCAAACGATAGAATAGGCGAGCCCATGCGAGCCCCGCCGCCGATCTCCGGTACGCCCGAACCCGACGGCGCCTCCACCCCGGCCCGGGGCCCCGACCTGGCTGAATCCGGGCAGGAAAGCCCGTCCGTACCGCAACCTCCGGCGGAGGTCGGGGTTACGAAAGACATGGCTACGCTGGCGATCAATCCGAGGCAGCTTGCGGGCAGTACGACCGGTCACTTCGACCGGCCCGCCCCCACCGACCATCTCCACCCAGACCATCTCCACCCAGACCATCTCCGCCCGGAACATCTTCACACCGACGGGAACTTCGCCGATCTGGACGACGCCGCCGTCATGCTCGAACTGCGCGCCGGCAATATGGCCGCGTTCGACTTTCTCCTGGCGAAGTACCGCAAGCCCATCATCCACTTCATGTTCCGCATGGTCCATAACCAGGCCGTGGCCGAGGAGCTGGCGCAGGAGGTCTTTCTCCGCATCTACCGGTCGCGCGAAACCTACCGCGCCGAAGCCCGCTTCAGCACATGGCTTTACCGTATCGCGACCAACCTCGGCGTCAACCACGCCCGCGATACCAAGCAGGAGCGCTCCGCTTCCACCATTTACCTCGACGAGACCGACAGCGAGACCGGCGTCAGTCCGGACCTGGCCGACTCTGCCCCAGGCGCCGAGTCCTCCATGCTTCGGCGCGAGCGTTTGGACGCCATCCGAGACGTCGTCCTTACGCTGCCCGAGCGGCAGCGCGTTGCGGTCCTGATGCATAAATACGAGGAGATGGACTACCGGCAGATCGGCGACGTGCTCAAGCTGTCCGAGTCCGCCACCAAGTCCCTGCTCTTCCGTGCCTACCAGACGCTGCGCGAAAGATTGAAGGACTTCCTCTAAACGCAGGCTCCCGGCCTTTGACCGGAGATGTATCCGAGGATCTAAGATCGAGTTTCGCCGACGAAAGAAGATGTACAAACCACAGAAAGGGTGCTCATGAACTGCAAAGATTGCCAATCCGCTCTGCCGGACCTGCTCCTCGATCCCGCATCGGTAGGCGCTGCCCGGGCGAAGTCGCATATCGCCGGCTGCCCCGGTTGCCTCAAGGAGTTCAACGAGCTCCAGGCCACACACCGGCTTCTGGACGCGTGGGAGCTACCCGAGGTCTCGCCGTGGTTCGACGGCCGCCTCGCCGCCCGCCTCCGGGAAGAACAGGCCGCCGCGCCCGCAAGCTGGCTCGAACGCCTGCAGGCACGCCTCCTCTTCAACACCGGCCGGCAGCTTCGACCGGCCCTCGCCGGCGCGCTCGCCCTCGCTCTGCTCGTTGGTGGAGGCACCTTGGCCAGCATCACGGGCGGACTCCACAGGCAGACCGACATGTCAGCGACCGTGCAGGACCTGCAGATCCTCGACCACAACGACCAGACCTTTCAGGCAATGGATCTCCTCCAGGACGACGGTCCCGCCGACGATGGAACGCCGGATTCGCCCACCAGCTGAGGTGTGGCCGACTCCGACGGAACAGATCGGCGGAATCTACGCCGGGCGAACCGGAAACCCGGTACTCTTTTGGAGATGCACTAGTAAGCTCTGCCGCGCCTCGGAGCCCGATCGCTTGATCCGTATTGCACGTTGCGGCTCGGCAGTGTGCAGCTACCTCGATCCGGGCCCTGTAATTAGGAGTTCCAAGAAGCACCGAAGTTCCGCAAACCCAGACAAAACGCCATGCAGCTCCACCGCACATCCCGACACCTCAAACCCACACTCGCAACCGCCGTGTGCGCGCTCGCCCTGTCCGTCACCGGCCTTGCCCACACCGCCCTGGCCCAGCCCGGCCAGCGCCGGGGTCCGACCGCACCCACACGCACGCCCCCAGCAACCTCCGCCGGTCAGGGGACTCGCGAACACCTCGCGCAGTGGATGAGCCGTCACAGGGACCTCCCTCTTCCCGACCAGCAGCGCGCGCTCGAGCACGAGCCCGGCTTCCGCGACCTTTCGCCGCAGGTACAGCAGCGCATGCACGAGCGACTCGGCCAACTTAACAACATGCCGCCCGAACGGCGCGATCGCGTCATCGCCCGAACCGAAGCCATGGAGCACCTTGACCCGCAACAGCGGCAGCAGGTGCGCGGCGCCATGAACCAGCTCTCCAGCCTCCCGCCGGACCGCCGCCACGCCGTCGCCCGCGCCTTCCGGGAGCTCCGCAGCCTCCCTCCGGGCGAACGCCAGGCTGCCCTCAGCTCCGATCGCATCCGCGGAAACCTCTCCGAGGAGGAGCGCGCGACGCTCTCGAACCTGGTCACGGTGGAACCCTACCTCCCGCCGCCGGTGAACTCCGTCCCTCCGCAATAACTCGGTCTCGGGCGCGTTTAGCTTTTGAAGAAGTTCTTCGCCAGGAACAGAACGTTGGCCGGCCGCTCCGCCAGCCTGCGCATGAAGTACGGATACCACTCCGCCCCAAATGGCAGGTACACCCGCACACCATAGCCTTCGCCGCGCAACTCCCTTTGCAGGTCACGCCTGATCCCGTACAGCATCTGGAACTCGAACGCCGCCTTCGGGAGCCCCGTCTCCCGCACAAACGCCCGCATCTGCTTCACGATCGCCTCATCGTGCGTCGCCACCCCGCAGAAGACTCCGCTTGCCGTCAGGTAGGTCATCAGCGCCACGTAGTTCGCGTCCACGTCGCGCTTGCTCGGAAACGCAATCTCCGCCGGCTCCTTGTATGCGCCCTTGCACAACCGGATCCGGATTCCCTGCTCCACCAGCCGCTTCGCATCGTCGGCAGACCGGTAGAGGTACGCCTGCAGCACGGTTCCAACGCGCCCCCGCATCCCCGGCCGCGCATGGAGCCGCTCCGTCATCGCGATCGTCGCCTCCGTATACGCGGAGCCCTCCATGTCGATGCGCACAAACGAGTCGACCACCGCCGCGTGCTCCACCATCTCGCCCACAACGCTCTCGGCCAGCCCGGCATGGATGTCCATGCCAACCTGCGTCAGCTTCACGCTCACATTCGCGTTCAGCTGCTTGCTCTTGATCGCATCGAGTAGCTGGTGGTAGATCCCCGCGCTTGCCCGCGCCTGCGCCTCGTCGGTCACACTCTCGCCCAGCGAATCGAGCGTCACCGAAATCCCCTCGCGATTCAGCTGCTCACACGCCCGCAGCGCCTCAGGCACTGTCATGCCTGCGACGAACCGTCCCGAAAGCCGTTTTCCTACCGTCGAGCGCTCTGAAAACGCCCGCATCTGCCTGTTTTGAGAGAGCGCGATAAATCCCGAACGCAGCACCGATCCAAACCTCGCCCCGGTCTCCGCTTAGCCCTCGCAGAAGATCTATCCGGACACAGTATTGTCCCATGCACTCTTCGCTCCCGGCTGCACCCGGCTCCACCCGCTCAACTGGCGGCGGCTGCTCCCTTGTGACGAACTAACCTCCAGCGCGCCAGATCGATGCCGCGACGCGCATCGACGGATCGGTCAGACCACGAGAGCGCACACGAGGCAGCTGATCTGATCCATTACGAATGCCCGTGGCCCCGCCGTCCGGCCGCGCTCTCAGCGCCGCGGCGCCACAACCGATGCGGGAGGAGGTAGGTGAATCCCGCAAACCCCTCCCACTCGGTTGAGGTGGAGGTGAGCCCGTGGTCGAAGCCGGCGTCCACAACCAGGTTCGGACGCATAGCGTAGCCGAAGGCAGCCAGGGCGCCCACGGCGTTGCTGCGCGGGTTGGATCTCCTGGAGACGGTCGCGTCCACAAGCGGCTGGGTGGCATGCCAGAGCTCACCCGTGATCTGGATTTTCTTCCCTGGGCCGAGCGGCAGCAGGTCGTGGCTCAAACTGATCGACTGGAGGTACTGGGCGCGGCGAAGGGTCGTGGGCGCGAGGTCTGCCCCGGCCTGCGAGGCGACCTGTTCCGTCACCCCGAAGTTGGAATCGTAATGAAACTTGCCCGCATTTCCGCTCACCAGCAGCGTGCCAGACTGCGCATAGCTGCCGATGTCCAGGTCCGCAGATGACCCGGCACGCAACCGCCGGTTGTAGGCCACGGCTACGGTCGGAACGGCACCACCTCCCTTCGCCAGCAGACCCTGCACACCGAAGACGAGATCTCCAGGGTCGCGCGTCGACGCCGCATCCGCGGTTCCGGGCATCTGGCGAGTGGCGGCGAATGGCTCCGAGAGCAGCTGCAGCATGAGCCGCGGGTGCACCGCCAGCTTGGTCGCTTGAACCAGCGCGACCTGCTGCGCAACGCCGCCCGGGCCTGCCGTGGCAAACAGAACTCCCTGCTCGAACTGCAAGTATCCAACCGGAGGAAGGAGCGCGGGGTTCGTGACCGTGGGCCGTGACGGATTCGCGGCAGGAACCTCAGTCTCAGGAGCGTCTGGAGCGGAGTCCGTCCCTGCGCTCGGACCGGGCCTGCTCCCCCCCGTCTGGCTTGATGTCTGGGTTGGTGCCTGGGCTGATTCATAGACCGTCGCCTGCGCGAGCACGACCCCGGAAGAGATCTGGAGACACGCCAGCAGGAGGGCAGACGCGCGCAATGACAGTGAACCCCAGCGTCGGTCCAGGCGGTGTCGTGTCTCTCCTGAGGTTGGGGTGGCGCCTCGCATCACATCGGGGGCGGATGATGCGGATCGATGGCTTCCTCGATCTCCTTCTTGACCTTGGGAGCGAGATCGACCTCCACCTCGCCGCCATGCGTCTTCACATTCACCGTGTCGCGAAGCTCCTTCGAGGGCTTGAAGAAGGGAACCCGCTTGGCTGGCACCTCGACCTTATCGCCGGTCTTGGGATTGCGCCCCACACGGGCATTGCGCTGGCGCGTCCGAAAGCTCCCAAACCCGCGGATCTCGATCTTGTCGCCCCCCTTCAGGGCGCCGATCACCGCCTCAAACAGCGTGTCGACGATAATCTCGCCGTCTCGTCTCGTCAGATCTCCCAAGGCTGTGACCTTGTCAACGAGGTCGGCCTTGGTCACCGTTGAATTCCCTCCACGGGTAGAGCTCGGCGATGGCATACGGAATCCCCTTACTTTGAACGGGCCAACGTTCGAATCAGATGGTTCGGAACCTTGGAACGGCTGCCTGTGAACAAAAAGTCTTGTGTGTTGTACAACATGCAGGCGCTACCCGGGACCACGGAATCGCGCTGCTCAACCCCATTTGGACCCGGACGGGCCACTCTCGGGTTTACTTCCACATGAAATAGAAGCCGGGAGCGTGGTTCAACATCTGGCTGGGGTTTGGAAACAGGTCCTGGCCGTCCGAGGTAAGCAGAGCGAGCAGCCCCTTCTTCGGACTGGCGGTGCGCACCACGGTCGGCTCGCCCGAGATCCCCGACGCCCGCGCCGTGTCGATCAGAGCGACGCGAAATCCGCCCACCTTGTCGATCAGGCCCAGCGGCAGCGACTGCTGGCCCGTCCACACCTGGCCCGTCGCCAGCGGACGGATCTTGTCGTCGGAGGTATGGCGGCCCTGAGCCACGTCGTGCACGAACTGCGTGTACATGTTGTCGACCAGCGACTGGAAGTACGCCTGCTCCTTGGGCGTGATATCCCGGCTCGGGTCGCCCGCGTCCTTCAGCTCCCCGGCATGGATCACGACGTTCTTCAGCTTGGCCCAGTGCAGCAGGTCGCCGTAGTTGGTCCACTCCATGATGACCCCAATCGAACCGACGACCGATGCGTCGTTGGCGTAGATCTTGTCGCACGCGGAGGCGATATAGTAGGCGCCCGACGCCCCCACGCTCTCGACCGAGGCGATGATCTTCTTGTGGTTCTCCCCCCGCACCCGCAGCACCTCGTGGTAGATCTCCTGCGAGGCCGCCGCGCCGCCGCCGGGCGAGTTGATATGGAGGATGATCGCCTTCACCGCCGAGTCGTCCCCAAAGCGCCGCAGCTGTGTGTCTACCTTGTCCGCGTCCAGGATCACGCCGTCCACGTCAATCACCGCAATCGTGCTGGTCGCAAACGCAGGCCCGCCCTCCGGGTTCACCGATCGCATCGCCGCCCAGAAGAACAGCCCGAAAACGACCGCGACCGCGGCCAGCGAACCGCCGATCACCGCAACGTAGAACCACGGCGACCGGCGCTGCGGAGGCCTCGGCTGCCCGTAGGGATATCCATACGCCTGTTGCGGCGAGGGCGGGTAAGCAGCAGAAGCGGAATACGGCGGGTACGAGCCGAACTGCGCCGAGGTCGGCGGTTGTGGCGCGGGGGGAGGCGGCGGCGGCGAAACGAACTCTTCCGGCATGGGGGGAGTTTAGCAGGGAGACCCCAAGCCCCATCCACGGGGGCTATGGAATCATACCCGTCCACCAGTACGCCTGCAGCAGCGCCACCGTACCCAGCAGCCCCGTAAGCAGGATGCTGTGCCACAGCGTCGCCCGCAGGATCTTGCCTTCCTGGCCCACCAGACCCACCGTGGTCACGCCGATCGCAATGTTCTGCGGCGAGATCATCTTGCCCGCAACCGCACCCGAGGAGTTCGTCGCTGCCAGCAGGATCGGGCTCAGATGAAGCTGGTGCGCCGCCGCCACCTGCAGGTTGCCAAACAGCAGGTTGCTGGCCGTATCACTGCCGCTCAGAAAGCAGGCCACCCACCCCAGGTAGCCGCTCAGGAGCGGAAACACCGGCCCCACCCGCGCCACCGCCGCCCCCAGCGTGAACGCCATCCCCGAGTAGTTATACAAATACGCGAGACCGACGATCACCATCACCGTTAGCCCCGGCGCCCGCAATTGCCGCATCGCCTTTGCTCCCGATCCCCAGAACACCCCCGGCCGCACACGAAAGCACATTGCCGTCAACACAGTCGCTACCAGGACGGCCGTTCCCGGACCCATGGGCTGAAACGTGTACAGCGCAGCGTACGGTCTCCCGTAGAGCGTGATCAGAACGCCATTGTGAAGGCTGGGCACTGCCAGAACCCACTGCCCCACCTGCAGCAGACCGAGGTACGACCACAACACCATCACCACCGATAGCATCGCCCACGGCAGCCACGCCGCGAACACCTCCTCGCGCGAGAGCGCCCCCGTACCGGCCCCCCCTGCATCGGGGCCCTCCGCACCGAGCTCCCCCGATCGCGGCAGCTCCCTCCCCCCCGGCGACCACACCTTCAGAAATCCCACCAGCGCCGCGATCGAAACCGTCGACGAGATCACGTCCGTCACATACGGCCCCCAGAAGTTCGACACCAGGAACTGCGCCGCCGCAAAGCTTCCGCCCGCTACCAGCGCCGCCGGCCAGGTCCGCCTCAGCCCCTCCCTCCGCCCCACCACCCACACCAGGTACGCCGGAAGCACCAGCGAGAGCACAGGAACCTGTCGGCCAACCATCGCCGACAGCGGTTGCAGACCCAGCCCCGTCACCCCTGCGAGCGCCACGATTGGGATCCCCAGGCCACCAAACGCCACCGGCGCCGTGTTTGCGATCAGCGCCACGATCACCGCCTTATGCGCCTCAAACCCGAGCCCCGCCAACAGGCATGCCGTCACCGCCACCGGCGCCCCAAATCCCGCCGTCCCCTCCATCAGCGCGCCAAAGCAGAACGCCACCAGGATCGCCTGGATGCACGCATCTCCGGACGCGTTCTCTCCCATCCACCGCTGCAGCAGATCGAACTTCCCCGTGTCCTGCGTCAGGTGGTACAGCCACAGAGCGCCGAACACGATCCACAGAATCGGCCACACCGCGTACAGGAGGCCATAGGCCGCACTCCACACCACCAGCGCCGCCGGCATCCGCCATACAAGCAAGGCCAGCGCTCCCGCCGCACCCAGCCCACACACGGAGGCCATCAGGCCGCTCTTGCGCAAGCCTCCCATCAGCACCAGCACCACCATCAGAGGAACCGCCGCCAGGAGCGCCGACAGTCCCACCGAGTGCAGCGGATCGAGCGGCTGCGGCCACATCGTGCCGGACGCTGCGCTGGAAGCTACGGTGGAAGCTGCATTCATCGGCGAACCCTCTCCCCATCATCAGCGCGCAATCGTTTCGCCGGCCACGCGCAAAACTCGAACCTCGGTGATGAAGCGCATCCTATACCGACTCACCGCCCCTGGGCACCCCACGCAAATACCTGGGCCGTTCTCCCCACACACCACCCAGCCTCAGCGGCTTCCTTCAGAGATCGACGTCGGCGTCGGTGCGCCATCCAGCCGGACGTACCTTGCCGGTGCGCAGCAGGCCTTTCGAAGCCGCACCCGGTCCCCCTGCATAGCGCGCTCCCCTTCCATCCACGCAAGCGTCTGCCGCAGGATCTGCGCCGCCCCGGCATGCGTCGGCATCGCGATCCGGTAGTGCATCCACCTCCCCTCCCTGCGGGCCAGAACGATTCCCGCGCGTCGGAGGTACGCGAGATGCCGCGAGATCTTGGGCTGCGGACCGCCCAGAACCTCGACGAAATAGCACACGCAGATCTCCTGGTCGCCCATCAGATTCAGAAGCCGAAGCCGTGTGCCGTCGCCGAGCGCCTGAAAGAAATGCTCCATATCGAACGCTGCCGGTCTCGCTGTCATGACATGCTTATACGCCTTGACGTATATAAGGGCAAGGATTTATAGTTGCCTAAGCAGATATGTTCGGAACGACAGGCTTCGTTCCAGTCTTCAATCTGAACTGATCTGAACTTTCTAGGAGGCGTCATGTCGGAGAAGCTGTTGGAGTCGGTCCTGTCCAAGTACGGTGCGGTTGCGCAGAGCAGCCTGTCCAGCGAACACGCGGGTGTAAGCGCCGTTGCCGAGGCCTTCGGCTACACCGCCGGGGAGCTGACGTCGATCCCAGCCGGCGCCAACATGGGCCTGTCCTGCGGCAATCCCACCGCCACCGCCCACCTCAGGCCAGGCGAAGTGGTCGTCGACCTCGGCTCCGGCGGAGGCCTCGATGTCTTTCTCGCGTCCATGCAGGTTGGACCCAGCGGCCGCGCCATCGGCATCGATATGACTCCCGCAATGATCGACCGTGCCCGCGCCAACGCCCGCTCCGGCGGATACGCCAACGTCGAATTCTTTCAGTCCACCATCGACCGCATTCCCCTGCCGGATGCGTCCGTCGATTGCGTCATCTCGAACTGCGTCCTGAACCTTGCACCCGATAAGCCGGCCGTCTTTCGCGAGATCGCCCGCGTCCTCAAGCCCGGTGGAAGGCTCGCCGTCAGCGACATCGCGCTCAAAGAGGAGCTGCCGGAGGTTGTCGCCCAAAGCATGGCGGCCTACGTCGGTTGCATCGCCGGAGCGATCGGAATCGACGAGTACCGGAAGCATCTGCTCGCAGCCGGCTTTGAGCACGTCGAAGTTGTCGATAGCGGCGCCGACCTGAACGCCTACGCCAAGGTGGAGAACCAGTCCGCCTGCTGCTCCCCGGCGATGGAGGACCCGCAGGCAACCGTGATCAAGCCGGGCTCGCAACCGGAGTCAGATCCCCTGCCGGGAAACGCCGGGAACCCCTTCCAGCTCGTCGATAACTCCTGCTGTGCTCCGGTCGAACGACCTTCACTTCATGACGATCTCTCAGCCTTGCTCTCCCAGTTCGATATCAACGCGGCCGCCGCCAGCGTCAGGGTCTATGCGATCAAGCCGCAGACCGTCCCGACGAAGAGCTGCTGTGGCCCAACCTGCTGCAACTAGAGGGAGGGTCGGTCCAGCCGTTGCGACCGCTCCCCGACCCCGGCTTTCGGCAGATCGCCTCCGGGATCGAATCGCCTGTGCAATCATCCAATCATTACAGTATGATGACCGCGGCGCGTAAGCGTCTCCCCACATCCTGAACGCACCGAGATCGACTGAGGCGTGACGACTGATATGGCACACCCGCAGCTCAGCATAGTGATACCCGCGTATAACGAGAGCGCACGCATCGAGGCGACGCTCCGACGCGTCATGAGCTGCGTTGCGGAGCGCGGATGGGATGCCGAGGTGCTGGTCGTCGATGACGGCTCCGCGGACGGCACCGCAGAGATCGTCGAACGCTGGATGGAGGCGCATCCCCGTCTGCATCTCGTCCAGAACCCGGGAAACCGCGGCAAGGGTTACTCCGTGCGCAACGGCCTTCTGCAGGCCGCCGGCGACATCGTCATGTTCACCGATGCCGACCTTTCCGCGCCCATGGAAGAGGCCGAACGGCTGATCGCGGCAATCGCCGATGGAGCCGATGTCGCCATCGGTTCGCGCTGGATCGATCGATCGCGCCAGACCATCCATCAGCCGCTCTACAGGCAGATCTTCGGCAGGTGCTTCAACTGGATCACCCGCACAGTCATGGGGCTGCCTTTCAAGGACACCCAGTGCGGCTTCAAGGCGTTTCGGCGCGAGGTGGCGCAGGTGATCTTTCGCCTCCAGACCATTGAGCGCTGGGGTTTCGATCCGGAGATCCTCTTCATCGCCCGCAAGTTGAAGTACACCATTCGCGAGGTGCCGGTCACCTGGGGGCACGACGAACGCAGCCGCATGAGCTACCTCAAGGACGGCACGAAGATGCTTGAAGACATGGCCGTCATCCGCGCAAACTCGCTCGCCGGACGCTACGACGAAGCCATCGCGGCCATGAAGGACACCAGCAAGATGGTCACCCCGCCAGTAGAAAACGGAGCAAAGCCGATCGTCGGGGTCAGAAACTAGCGGAACTCCAGGCCAGCCTTAGCTTTCGTAAGCGCGCAGCCCAACTAAGCTGTCTTTGCCCGATGTTCCCTGTTGCCTGTTCCCTCCCCCGTTGCCTGTGCCTCTCCCCTGGACCTGTTCTTATCCGGCGGCAATCCCAATCGCTCCCATCATCCGGCCCGCCCGCCCATGCTCGGCGCGATGCGAGAAGTACCGCCTGCTTCCGTCCTCTTCGCGCGCGCAGGAGCTGCACTCGCCCAGCACCGTGACGCCCTCGACCGGGACTCCCGCATGCAGCAGCTGGCGGCGGTTCGCCTCCCACAGGTCGAGAGAACCCGCACTCTCGCCCGAGCCCAGGCTCCCCTCCTCCTCGCCCGCTCGCCCCCGCAGCTCTGGACGTGGGCGGAAGAGCTCCGCCGCGTACTTGAAATGCCCCTCGAACCCTGTCCGGACCTCCGTTCCGACCCGGTAGCAGCATGGCCCGATCGACGGTCCGATCGCCGCGAGCATGTCTTCGGGGCGCGACCCATATACCTCGCGCATCCTCGCAACGCCCCGCTCGACGATGCTTCCCATCGTCCCCCGCCACCCCGCGTGCAAGGCTGCCACAACCCGTCTTCTGCTGTCGGCCACAAGAACGGGCACACAGTCGGCGACCTGGATCCCGAGCATCACCCCGGGCACGTCCGACAGTAGTCCATCCCCCTCGAGGACCGCTGTCCCGTCCGAGGTCTCGAGCAGATCTCCCGCTCTCCCGACCGTCTGGATCTCAGTGCCGTGAACCTGCCGCAGTGTTACCAGTGAGAACGCACTTCCACCATCCGTCTCACCAGCGATTGCAGCCAGAAAACGGCGACGATTTTCGGCCACATTGGCATCTTGATCCTCCGGCTTCCACCCCAGATTGAGCGACTTACCGCCGAAAGCTGAAGACACACCACCACGACGCCCGCTGAACCCCGCCCGCAACCACGAAATCCTCTCCCAACCTTTGATCCGAACAACGTCGTCTGCGTTCATGACAGCACGCTCACCCCTCCGAGCCATCTTCGTCTACTCTCCAAGTCGTTTGCAGGCAGGTACTTGCGCCCACGCTGGAAAATGCGGGCCTGGACCGGCACAAGCTCAGGTTGCAACCTCATCCCCGCCTCTGTAAGATACCGCGCATTGGAGCAATGACATCGTCGTGCCCACCCTCTCACCACAACTCCTTCGCTCCCGCATGGGCAAAGTATGCGTTGCGATCATCGGTTCCACGGCTTCCGAAGTCCTTGAAAAGGCAACGCTTGCGATCAAGGAGAACGCCTTTATCGAGGTTCGCCTTGACTACCTTGACGCCCCCCTGGCCGCTCTCCCCAAGCTGAAAACCTTCCTTTCGGCCAACCCCACCACCACCGCAATTGCCACCTGCCGCCGCACCCAAAGCGGCGGACACTTCGCCGGGACCGCTGTTGAAGAGCTCGCAATCCTGTCGAAAGCGGCGTCGATGGGGTTTCAAATCATAGACTTACCATTGGAGTCTGCGGAAGCGCTCCGACCAGGCGAACTTGGGAAACTCAGGGAAACGGGCGTTTCGATCCTCATCAGCCACCATGACTTCACCGGGACAAAAAACCTCGACAGCATCTACGAGCGCATTCTCCCATTCACCCCTGACTTCATCAAGATCGTCCCCACCGCGAAGACATTGTCCGACAATCTCACGCTGATGCGTTTTCTCGAACGCATGAACGAGTCCTCAAACATCATCGGGATTTGTATGGGTGAAGCCGGGGTGATCTCTCGGGTCTTGGGTGTTCGCGCCGGTTCAGCATTTACGTTCGCGTCAGCCACTCCGGGGGAGGAGACGGCACCCGGTCAGATTGCAGCACGAACTCTGTTCGAGACGTATCGTATCGGCGAGGTGGACGACGCGACGAAGGTATACGGGGTGGCTGGGAATCCTGTGCAGCACTCACTCTCCCCACTCATGCTGAACACGGCATTCCGCCGCGAGAGGTTGAACTCTGTCTATCTCGCTCTGCAAACAACGAAGATAGGCGACCTGCTCCGACTCGTTCACGAGGTCCCTGTCCATGGGTTCAGCGTGACGATGCCGCTGAAGCAGGAGATCATGGCGCATCTTGAGCGAACAGATCCCATCTCCGCCAAGATTGGTGCCTGCAACACAGTGCTGCGTGCGCAAGACGGCAAGCTCTATGGTTTTAACACCGATGTTGCTGGCATCGTCGGTCCGCTCGAGAAGCGGATGAGTCTTGCAGACGCGAGGGTCGTGATCCTAGGCGCCGGTGGCGCGGCGCGTGCAGCTGTCTTCGGTTTGCGGGACAAAGGAGCCGAGGTCTTCATTCTCAATCGAACGCTTGAGACGGCGCAGAAGCTGGCGAGACAGTCGCACTCCAAGGCGATCAAGAGAGAAGCTCTGCTGAAAGGACAGTTCGACGTACTTGTGAACGCAACCCCGGTTGGGATGGCTGGCTTTAGGGGATCACCTCTGCTGGAGGAGGGTGAACTGAATGTAAAGCTTGTCTTTGACCTCGTCTACAATCCTGTCGACACACCGCTTTTGCGGACGGCTCGCCATCGAGGAATCTCGGTCATTACCGGTGTCGAGATGTTTGTTCAGCAGGGGGCGAGGCAGTTTGAGATCTGGACCGGAAAGCCGGCCCCCGAGGATGAGATGTTGCGGGTCGTCGTACACGCCTTGCGCCAACAGGCAGAGGCTGCTCCCGCCTTGGCTTCTTCTCCTCGGACGTCGGCAGGTGCAGGCCGACCCAGCCCTCCACATCGCAGCACGGCGGCTGTTGCAGATCCTGTTCGAAGGAAGAGAGCGTCGTAAGGTCTACGACAGGAGTTCTAGTTTCAGGACTGCAGGGCCCCGATCAGACAGCCAAAGCACCTCGATCTATGTGCTTCGCCCTTCTGCTGAAGCGACTTTCTCTTCTGCCTTACGGGTAATTGCATTGGCCTCGTCGTACTTTCTGCCGTCGTCGCCCGCCTCCGACCAGAGCCTCTGTCCCGCCTGCATTTCCTGCTCGGCCCCGGTGACATCGATCTCATCGGGGCGCAATGCCTCTTCGGCGAGAATGGTTACACGCTCCGGAAGCACTTCGGCAAATCCCCACGCGACGAAGAATCTTTGATCGCCGGAGGAGCCACCGTGCAGGCGGACCTCGCCCGCGCCTAATTCCGCCAAGAGCGGGGCATGGCCGTAGAGCGCCTCAAGGTATCCTGACGAGCTTGGAAGCTCGACGGCATCTGCCGTTGCATCCACAAGGACACGATTCGGTGTGACGAGTCGAACGGCCAGCTTGCCGCCGCCTCCGGGATTGCTGATAGCGTCTGCCATCTATGCTGCCTGCTTCATCTTTTCAGCTGCTGCCAACACCTCTTCGATACCACCCTTGAGATAGAAGGCCTGTTCCGGGATGTCATCGTGCTTGCCTTCGATGATCTCCTTGAAGCTGCGGACGGTATCGGCAACTTTCACGTAGGCACCTGGGATGCCAGTGAAGATTTCAGCGACGTGAAAGGGCTGCGACAGGAACCGCTGCACTTTACGAGCACGTGCGACCGTGACTTTATCTTCCTCGGAGAGCTCGTCGATACCAAGGATCGCAATGATGTCTTGCAGATCCTTATATCGCTGCAGGATACGTTTCACACCTTGCGCGACGTCGTAGTGCTCCTGTCCTACGATCCGGGGTGACAGGATTCGGGAGGTCGATGCGAGCGGATCCACCGCCGGGTAGATACCGAGCTCGGAGAGCGGGCGCGAAAGAACCGTGGTGGCGTCCAGGTGGGCAAAGGTCGTAGCGGGCGCCGGGTCCGTTAGATCGTCGGCCGGAACATAGACGGCCTGAACGGAGGTGACGGAGCCCTTCTTCGTTGAGGTGATACGTTCCTGCAACTCCCCCATCTCCGTCGCCAGATTTGGCTGATACCCCACAGCAGAGGGCATCCGGCCCAGCAGAGTGGATACCTCCGAGCCGGCCTGTGTGAAGCGGAAGATGTTATCGATAAAGAGCAAGGTGTCCGCACCTTCCTCATCACGGAAATGTTCCGCGATTGTCAGTCCAGTCAGGGCTACACGCAACCGGGCTCCTGGAGGTTCGGTCATCTGACCATAGATCAGCGTAGCCTTGCTCTTCGAGAAGTCCTTGAGGTCGATGACGCCCGACTCCTGGAACTCGACCCAAAGGTCATTCCCCTCCCTGGTGCGCTCGCCAACGCCGGCGAATACGGAGAAGCCTCCGTGTTTGGACGCCACGTTGTTGATGAGTTCCTGGATGATGACCGTCTTTCCGACACCAGCACCCCCGAACAATCCGATCTTGCCGCCCTTCAAGAAGGGTTGAATCAGATCGATTACCTTTACGCCAGTCTCAAACATCTCCTCGGATGTCGACTGCTCGTCAAAGGCGGGAGCCTGGCGATGGATGGGCAGATGAACCTTCGCGTTCACCGGTCCTAACTCGTCGACAGGCTCACCCAGGACGTTGAGGACGCGCCCCAAGGTCTCGCGGCCAACCGGGACGGTGATGCCCGCGCCGGTGTCGATCGCCCGCATACCACGCACCATTCCTTCGGTAGCCTCCATCGCAATGCAGCGCACCCGGCCTTCGCCAAGATGCTGCTGCACCTCGACGACAACGTTGAGTGGCTTCGGGATGTCGAAGCCTTCACTCGAGATCCGCAGCGCCTGAAAGATTGGCGGCATCTGTGACTCCTGGAACTGGACGTCAACGGCCGGTCCACTGATCGAAATAACTTTCCCGATGTTCTCTGGCATGACTCTCTTTCGCGTCTACAGCGCCGCGGCGCCGCTCACAATTTCGATGATTTCCTTGGTGATGGCCGCTTGTCGAACCCGGTTCATGGTCAACGATAGTGCGTCTATCATGTCCCCGGCATTGTTTGTCGCGGAATCCATTGCTGTCATCCGCGCGGCATGTTCGGCTGCCACGCTTTCGAGCAGAGCGTGGAAGATCTGCGTCGCCACATATCTTGGCAGGAGGTTGCGGAACAGCTGTTCGGGATCCTGATCGAAGATGTAGTTCACCTCCGCAGTGCCGAACTTCTTCGCTTCCGCTTCCATCTCACTCTCTTCGGCTTCGTCCACGCTGATGCCGGCCGTCTGTGCCGCGCGGGCTGCCGCGTCCCTTTGGTCGCCTGTCATCTCCTCGACAGCAGCGAGGGTGTGCGTCCCCAGCTTCTTGATGGGAAGCAGTTTTTCTACGATGACACGCTGAGCGATGACAGACTTGAATTCATTGAAGACGAGGTAGACGGAATCTATCTCAGCTCGCTCATAGCGCTCGATGATCGACTGGCTGACCTTTGTGACCTCTTCAAAGACAAGTTTCCCGAGGAGACCGACGTGATCGCCGGTGACCTCAATGGGCTCCGCACGATGCCGGATGGTCTCGTAGTGGGTTGAAAGGTCGTTGTCGTAGTGTTCTTCGGTTCGCTCATACGCAGCGTCGGGATAACGCTTCCGGTAGGGGTCGCGTGCTTTCCTGCCGATGGGCTCGATATCCACCATCTGCGCGAGGGTTCTACGATCCTGGATGAAGTTCTGCGCCGATCGCATGATGTTGGAGTTGAAGGCGCCGGCAAAGCCTTTGTCTCCGGCTACGACGATCACGAGCACATTCTTCTCTTCGCGCTCGACCAGAAGAGGATGCAGAATATCTCCGGTCTGGTCGTTGTACAGGTCCGTGCGGCGTACCAGGGACTCGAGTACGTTGGTCAACATCTGCGCATACGGCCGCGCCTGTATCGCGTGCTCTTGGGCCCTGCGCAGTTTCGCAGCCGAGACCATCTTCATGGCCTTGGTAATCTGTCGCGTGTTCTTCACGCTACGAATGCGGCGCCGTAGATCAAGTACGTTGGCCATGATTTATGCTTTCGCCGAGTTCTCGTCCTGGGCGAGCTCCTTCGGCAGACCTGGAGTCGCGGCAGAAGGCTGGCTGGTGTCCTTCGGGTTTTTACGCTGCGCCAGAAACCCCTTCTTGTAGTCGTTCACTGCAGCGGTAAGCTTCCCTTTGAGATCGTCATCCAAAGCTTTCTTCGTGACGATGTCCTGCAGGATCGATCCAGATGATCCTTCGAGAGACTTGTAAAAGCCATCTTCAAATGCCCGCAGGTCAGAGACCTGAACGTCGTCGAGGAGGCCGTTGGTCCCAGCAAACAGGATCGCCACCTGTTTTTCGAATGGGAGTGGCTGGAACTGGGGCTGCTTCAGCAGCTCGGTGAGACGTTGGCCACGATTCAGTTGCTGTTGAGTGACCTTGTCGAGATCGGACCCGAACTGCGAGAATGCCGCCAGTTCGCGGTATTGAGCAAGGTCCAACTTCAATGTTGCCCCTACCTGCTTGGTGGCTTTGGTGGCCGCCGCGAAGCCGACGCGCGATACCGATAGCCCGACGTTGACGGCCGGCCTGACACCCGAGTTGAAGAGGTCGGTCTCAAGAAAGATCTGCCCGTCGGTGATTGAGATCACGTTGGTCGGAATGTACGCGGAGACGTCACCCGCCTGGGTCTCGATGATTGGGAGAGCCGTAAGGGAGCCTCCGCCCAGTTTGTCCGATAGTTTCGACGAGCGCTCCAGGAGGCGGGAGTGGAGGTAGAAGACATCCCCAGGGTAAGCTTCGCGACCTGGAGGACGGCGGAGCAGAAGAGAGATCTCCCGATAGCTTGCGGCGTGCTTGGAAAGATCGTCGTAGATCACGAGAGCATGCTTGCCGTTGTCTCGAAAGTACTCGCCGATCGCTGTCGCTGCGAAAGGAGCCAGGTACTGCATGGGAGCCGGCTCGGAAGCAGTCGCCGCAACGACGATCGTATAAGCCATCGCGCCGAACTTCTCCAGGGTTTGAACAACCTGGGCTACGGAGGAGCGTTTCTGTCCAATGGCGCAGTAAATGCAGATGAGGTCGTTCTTCGCGGAGTTGATGATCGTATCCAGAACGATGGCTGTCTTGCCGGTCTGCCTGTCCCCGATGATGAGCTCGCGCTGTCCCCGACCGATTGGAATCATTGTGTCGATCGCTTTAATCCCTGTGGCCATCGGCTCGCGAACACCTTGCCGATCGATCACCCCGGGGGCTAGACGCTCAACGGGCAGGGTCTGATCCGTATCGATGGGTCCCTTATCGTCGATAGGCTGTCCAAGAGCGTTCACGACCCGGCCGATCATGGCATTCCCAACGGGCACAGACATGATCTTCCCAGTCCGTCGAACTTCGTCGCCCTCGCTGATTTCGGTGTAGTCGCCAAGTAGAACTGCGCCGACCTGATCCTCATCGAGGTTCATTGCGAGACCGGCAACTCCGTGCGGAAATTCAATCAGTTCTCCCGCCATGACCTTATCCAGACCGTGCACGCGGGCGATGCCGTCGCCAAGCGAAATGACCGTTCCGACCTCATCTACCTGGATACGCTGCTCATAATTCTCGATCTGCTGACGAAGCAGTTCAGTGATCTCATCTGCCTTGATCGCGGTACCCTGTGCCATTGTCTTTTCATCCTGACTCGACTGGTATGTAGTGGCGTGTGCTTACTCGAATGTACCGAATACGACGTATCTGCTGAGCTACGCTTTACACAGTCGTTGTTTCAACGAGGTGAGCTGAGCCTTGATCGATCCGTCGTAGACCGTTGATCCGATCTTTAACAGGATGCCGCCCAGAAGCGAAGGGTCCTGAAGATACGTCGTTCGGACCTCCCCTCCAGCTTTCCTCGCGACGTGCACTTCGAGCTCTCGGCGATCGTCTTCATTCAACACGTGCGCGCTTGTGATCTCCGCCTCGATGACGCCCGATTGCTCATCAGCGAGCGTCGCATAGTTGTTAAGGATCTCGTTCAAATCTCCGAGGCGCTGATGTTCCATGACCACCGCAATAAGATTTCGCACCTGCGAGAACATGCCCAGGCGTGGCGCAATCGCGTCTAGAATCTTGACCTTTTGAACCTGAGAGATCGCGGGGTTCATGAGCACCTCACGCAGTTCACGGCTCTCATCGAGTGTTGCCGCGAAGTCTGCCAACTGGCGCTGCGCCGCCGACCCATCCAGGTGGTTGGCCGCAATGACCTGAGCGAAGGCGCGCGCGTACCTCGAAGCGTAGGCGGCCATCAGTTCTGTCCCCCTCGTTCATCGTCTCCTGTGAGGCGACGTGCAAAGCTCTGCACAAGGAGCCGGTCGGTCTCTGCTGAAACTACCAGCCTTTTCGCAGCTTGATCGATGGCGAGGTCTGCTGCGAACTGCTGAATACGCTTTCGTGCCTGGGAGACGGCAGCGGCAATCTCCTGGTCGGCAGCTGCAAGGATCTTCTCTCTTTCTTCTGCCACGAGGACCTTCAGACGCTGCTCCTCGGTGGCCCAATCAACCTCTGCCTGAGCTCGCATGCTGGCAATCTGCTCATCCAGTCTTCCAAGGCGATCCTCGACACCTTTCATCCGAGCACTTGCCTCTTCAGTGGCAATCCTGGCTTCACCGAGATGTTTCTGGATGGCCGTGGTCCGGCCTCGAAACGCCTTTGGGAGCGACCTGGCCAGGAAAAGCCCAATCAGCACGGCGAGGATCGCGAAGTTTGTGACTTCGAAGGCCATCGCTGCTCGATCGGGGCTTAACCCTAAACGTGAACCAAGAGCCGTGACCGATGCGGAGTGTTTGTACTCGTCGTTTTCGTCAGGCGCCTGCTTTTGATCTTCGCCCAGCTTCGTTTCAGGTGTACTGCTTGCACCGGCGTCCGCAGATGGAGGAGCGGTGATCGCGAACATTGGGGACGAATGTGCAAACCAAAAAGACAGAGCAAGAGCTAAAGGAAGTATTCGCGCCGTGGCACGGCCCAACTTGGCAGCCGAAGGGAACATCATTCTGTAATCCCTGGGACTGAGGCGCCGACGGGCAGGATTGCTCGCAATATCTTGGAACTGAGTTCATGGCTGACCAGCTCGATCTGCCCCTGGGCGATGGACGCACCATCGTCGATCTCCCTTCGAGCGTCTCGCACCTTCTGCTGCATCGCGAGACGGGCCTCGTTGAGGAGTGATTCACGGTCCACACCGAAGCGCTGCAAGCGCTGTTCTCGGGCTGCGAACATCTCTACCTTTGCGGCACTCAGCTTGTCCTCGTACACCGACGTCTCCGCTTCAGCAGCTAGCAGAGCACCTCGCGCCTGTTCGACGGCGACCGTAGTCCTCTGCCGACGCTCAGTCAGTGTTTGCTCGAGGGGAGCCTTGACGAGAGCGTTATAGGCCGCGATCAGGAGAACGAACAGCACCATTGTCGGCACGGAGCCGAGCACAAGTTCGCCGAGTTGATGAAAGATCTCTGCCATTGAGGATAGATTGCGGGCGCGATGCTTCGGAGTTCACACTTTCCGCACATGTTCCGGGACTTTGGAGCCGACGTCCGGACGAGCAAACCAATGGGAAAGGTACACCTATTTTCTAGCAAAGCTGTCTTGGTAGTGTCAACCTGCTCGCGCGGTTAACGCGCGTGTGGGGCGGTTATCGGCCTGACAGGCTTTCAACGAGGATTTATTCAGATAACCCCGATTCTGCGTCTACACTAGGCGTACCAACCCCGACCCAAGTCTGGGTCACATAGGCCGCATGATCGAGGGACATCATCTCCGCTCCCCCTTCAGGCGGCCTATGCTGTGTCTGCCGCCGGCCCACTAAGCTGGAATCGTCGATACCGGTTCAACAGCGAAGCGGGTCCAATTGCCGTCATAAAGGCGAGATTTCCTTCGAAGCGCTTCCCCTCGATGGTCGCTCCGGCTTCAAGTGCGGCCATGACGCGACCTTCCGACTGTGGGAGCCGAAAGCGGACCTCCAGGAGCGGGTCCTCTGTGATTGAAGCGTCGATGGCCTTCAGGAGTTCCTGGAGACCGGTCCGGTGAAGTCCAGAGACCGGAATTGCTCCCATGCGCTCCAGGGAGCCACGTTCTTCTTCGGGTATGAGATCACTCTTGTTCAGCACCTCGAGCACGGGCGTTTCACCGACGGCCAACTCGCTCAGAACCTGCTTGACCTGGCTACGATGCATCTCCCTCCGAGGACTTGAGGCGTCCTGGACATGCAGCAGCAGCTCCGCCCGTTCTACCTCCTCGAGCGTTGCACGGAAGCTGGTGACCAGGGTGTGCGGCAGGTCGCGGATGAAGCCCACAGTGTCTGAGAGCAGGATCTTTCTTCGCGATGGCAGTTTCAACTGTCGCAGCTTCGTGTCGAGCGTAGCGAACATGCGCGAGGACTCGAGGACCCCAGCCTCGGTGAGCGCGTTGAACAGCGTGCTCTTCCCCGCGTTGGTGTACCCGACTAACGCGACTACGGGGACCGGAACAGCCTCTCTCCGCTGGCGTTGCTGTCGCCGGATGCGTCGTACGGCCTCAAGCTGCTCCTTGACGTGGTCGATGCGCGAGTTGATCTTTCGGCGGTCCGTCTCGAGCTTTGTCTCTCCCGGGCCGCGCGTTCCTATGCCGCCGCCAAGCTGGCTCATCGCCTTTCCCTGCCCTGCAAGGCGCGGCAGTTGGTACTCGAGCTGCGCGAGTTCCACCTGCAACTGACCCTCACGGGTCCTGGCATGACGAGCGAAGATATCGAGGATCAGCTGTGTTCGATCGATGACGCGGCAGGGCAGCCGTTCCTCAAGATTCCGCAGCTGAGACGGGGTAAGGTTCTGGTCGAAGAGCACAAGGTCAGCTCCGGTGGAGGCGACGACGCCTTCGATCTCATCCAACTTTCCATGACCGACGAGGGTGGCCGCATCCGGCCGGGTACGCCGCTGGTGCAGAGTTGCCAGCACCTCAGCCCCGGCACTTCGCGCCAGTTCTTGGAATTCCGCGACATCGGCATCGATCTCGTCGGAGTTCTGGCTTTCATTCAGGACGGGCACCGCGTCACGATCGCCTTCGTCGCGCGCGGTCGCTGCCGCGCTGCGCGCCAGGATAGCGGCTGAGCCAAGCTTTCGGCGGCGCTCGGTGAAACGCACGGTAACCAGGACTGCTCTTTCCGCTCCCGGTCTGGAGGCCAAAGAGGGAGCTTCTGATTCGTCCAGACCTGAGGGTTCCTGGCGGGCTGGAGGCAGTAAGCCAAAATCTTTCCCGGTTCGCAAGTCTAGTGGCCGCTCTGGTTCCCGGCCACTTCACCACTGGAAGGGGCGGAGCTGGAAGGCCGGTGCGGCTCCACGCGGCCTTCCGTTCGAGTCTCGGGCCGCACTTCGCCGTGAACGCCAGTTCGGCCACTCACGACGGTGGAGATCGCATGCTTGAAGATCAGCTGCTCCTGGCTGTTGTTCTCAAGCAAGACTGAATATTTATCGAACGAGCGAATCCGTCCGGTCAGCTTCACGCCACTCACCAGATAAATCGTGATCGGGCTCTTGTCCTTTCGGACTGTGTTCAGGAACGTGTCCTGAATGTTCTGTGCCGGCTTCGAATCCATGGGGCCGATCTCCTTACTGTTCTTTTCACGTACCTGAGCTGTGCCATGCTTCAACGCAACGTCAGCAAGCTATCGCATCGCTCGCAAGCGACAAGGTCAAGGTCTCCCAAGATACGACCATCTCCTTACACTTTCAACCTCATTGGCGAAAACACTCAATCCAACCCCCGGGAAGAGATGCTTACGCCATAGTTACGGCATTTACCATGCCAAGATGACCGAGTGTTCGCCGAGACCTGTTGTGATGCTGGATCTGGCGCGGCAGTTCGCCGAGATTCGCCAAGAGGTCTTGAGCGCCATCGAGGAGGTATGCGACTCGCAGCACTTTATCCTCGGACCCCAGGTAGCAGCGTTCGAGACAGCCGCCGCGGAAGTTTGTGGAGTTCGGCATGCCATCGGGTGCGGGAGCGGCACCGACGCTCTCTGGCTGGCAATGGCCGCGGCCGGGATCGGTCCGGGGGATACGGTGGTGGCGTCGCCCTTCAGTTTCTTCGCGACCGTCAGCTCCATCCTGCGCTGCGGCGCGACACCTTTGCTGGCCGACATCGATCCCCTGACCTTTAATCTCTCGCCGCTTGCCGTGGAGGCACTTCTTCAGAAGCAGCCGAGCAGCACCGATCGTATCTGTGCCGTGATGCCGGTTCACCTGTATGGCCAGTGCGCTGATATGGAAGCATTTCAGAGGATCAAACAACAGCACGCCGTATTGCTCTTCGAGGACGCGGCTCAGGCCTTCGGCGCGACCTGGCGGGGATCGCCGGCTGGCTCCCTCGGGGATGCCGCAGCGTTCAGCTTTTATCCCACGAAGAACCTGAGCGCAATGGGCGATGCCGGTCTGGTGACAACCTCCGCAACGGGGATCGATGAGCGCACCCGGATGCTGCGAGCCCATGGCATGCGGCAGCGGTACTTCCACGATGAAGTCGGCTGGAACTCGCGTCTGGACAGCCTGCAGGCAGCGATCCTTCTGGTCAAGCTGCGGCATCTTCGGCGATGGAACCAGCAACGCCGCGACGTGGCTGCGCGTTATGACCAGATGTTCCAAGCATCTGGGCTGGTGAGCGCGGTTCACGACGTTTTGAGACCGGTCGAGCGAGGCGTCGTGCTCCCCTACACCGACCCGCGGGCCACTCACGTATTTCATCAGTACGTGATTCGCGCACCCAGGCGAGACCTGCTTCGGCAACACCTGTCGAGCTCTGGCATCGCCAGCGAAATCTACTACCCTCTTCCGCTGCACCAGCAGGCAGCACTCGGCAAGCTCGGGTACAAGGCTGGAGACTTCCCGGCCAGTGAGATGGCCGCCGCGGAGGTCCTGGCTCTCCCCATGTTCCCCGAGCTTCGGGAAGACGAGCAGGAAACCGTGGTTGGGGCGATCTGCGACTTCTATTCATGATTTCAGGTGGAGCCGAGTTGCCGATTACCGCCGCTTCCGCATCTTCTTCTCGGCTATGGGTTGTGGATGGGCGGGCTCAGGAGCAGGGACGTTGGGCGCCAGCACACGCCGGACAAGACTGCCCTCGAGACGGTAGGTCTTCGTGAAGGTTTGTGAAGGAACCACAGAACCTGTGACTGGATCAGGGGTAACCGCCGGGGCGTCGGCGCTAAGCACGCGATAGCTAAAGGTCGGTGCAAGCACAGCGGCGGCCGGCCCCTTGCTGTAGGGATCGGTAGCTATCTCGATCTGCAGCGGGAGGTAGCCCTCGATGTTTCTCTCCCGGAAGCCGGTCTCATACCGGTGCTTCTTTGCGTTCCATGTAAACACCCGCACTTGGTCGAAGTCATAGGGTAAGCCGGCTTTGTAGGGGCTCAAGACAGTGACGTACTCCGGCACATTCTTGTCGTCCATGGGGGCATCCGGGTCGTTGATCTTCCTCAGGAGGTAGGCACCGACAAGTCTTTGCCCCTCGGCGTACCTCGTCAGAGATTCGGGAGCGTCTACATCCATCATCCGGCTCAGCAACCATCCTGTCCTGTCTTTGGAGTCACGCACGAGCCACCAATCTTCCATTGGCGGTCCAGACGGAAGCACGACGGCGGGGACCGTCTTTCCAGTTGAGGATTTGTGAGTGGAAGGAGGAAGTAGAACCGGGGGCGGAGCGGCCTTCTGGCCTGGCGGCAGTGTCTTCTCAAGCGTTGCGCGCCGCAGCAGGATCAACTTTTCACCTTCCTGCAGTCGGAAAAGCTTCTCCGTATCGCGACCCGGCTTCAGGTGGAGATAGACGTCATCTCGCACCACAGCGGAGGCCACAGCGGTGTCCTTTGCGTGTTCCGACTTCAGATCGTCGAAGCCCTTTGAGACCTCTTGGGGAGCAACTACTTTCTCGTCGATCCAGCCCTGCTCGCCTTTTGCCGTCCGCACCCGCAAGAAGCGCCTGCCATGCTCGAGCACCTCTAATTCATCACCGTTCGATACCGTTCCCGTCCGATTCGAGACAGCAGCGACGCGATCTCGGAGGTAGGTCTGCTTGGCGGTCACGTAAACGTATTGCTTTTGTAACTTGGGATGCAGACGAGAGCAGCCGCTCGCGAGCAGGTAGCCACCCAGCAAGACTGCATTGAGACTGATTGTTCTTGCCGGCGTTCTCTTCAAGGTCAAAGCAGCAGCCCATCCACATGAGTCAGTATGCCTTATCAGGGAGTGCCGAACCCGCTCCGGGTGCAGTTGACCAGCAGGACACTGTTGCGTCTCAATCGTCGGAAAGGGGGCCGAGCAACACAGATCACGATCGCCTCAGCCCAATGTCCCATAGACCGGTCAGTGGACCGGCGCCACAAGTGTCGATCCTGCGGGATCGCTTCCGCTCACTGCAGTCATCAGGATGTTCAACTTGCCTGGGATGGTCGGATCGAAGCCATAGAGGGTCACATCCGGTGATCCACCTGCGGCCGCGGCAATCAGGTACTTGCCGCTACGATCCGCGATCAGGGAGCTCACAACCTTTCCGCTTATGTAAGGAGACCCGTTGAGCGCCGCTAAGCTACCGCCGGTTCCGACTGAGTAGCCGGAGATGGTTCCGTCAGTTCGGTTCGCTGCGTAGACGTACTTGCCGGTTGAGTCCAGCGTGACATCGAACGTCCCCAGCCCCGAGGCGAAGGGTGAGCCCGGAATCTGCACCAACTGCCCGGCCGCACCGATGGTATAAACCGCAACGCCGCCATTGACGCCACTGCGCGCGATGTACAGTTTGGTCCCGGTGCTGTCGACAACGAGCGAATTGTCGCTGGTCTGCGGAGACCCAAGTGAGAGGTGCTGTGTGCTGGCCACCGCTCCGGTCGATGTGTCCAGTGTGAACACCTGGTCGCCACCTGTTCCGAGCGCCGCAAACACGTAGTTGGCGGTCGGCGAGACTCGTAGCATTAGCGGCAGAGAGACAGCGTCAGTCACAGTATAGGCAGCACTGGGCATGGCGGTGATGACTCCGGAAGCTTTGTCGATCTTCCACTCATCCAGGGTGGAACTCTGACTGTTTAGCCCGAACAGCCACTGCCCATCCGGCGACACCGCCAAGGCGAGTTCACTGCCGATTGCAACGGCTGCCGCCTGGGCCGATGTCGACAGGGATCCATCCGACTTGATCGGGAAAGCGTAGATCGCACCAGCGCCAGAGACGTAGAGAAAATTGTTAGCTCGCGTTACGACTGCCCCTTGCGGGAGAAATCCGAGTGGGTAAGGGGAGTTCAGTGTTGGTGTGATCGTTCCCGTGCCAATCAGAAATCCACTTACGGAACCGGAGGCGGTATTCAGAACGTAGGCGTAGTTTGCGCCCGAGCCCCCAACCGTAGTGCTGCCAGCGCCACCGGTCCCCTTCTCCGGGACAAAGAAGTTGTCGCAGCCGGACAAAACGACCACCGCCGCAAACATGAGCCAATGCATCCCGACTCTTGCCAACCGCCTTGCTCTCCCTTCGGGTCGGAGCATCACGATCACCTCTTTCCAAGCCCTATCTTCTCAGCGTGGCGGTCTGTCCGGACCGCCTCATTGCTCTTTTCTACAGTTCGCCGCATCAAAGAGGCGGCCAGAAGCTTCGGCCGAGAGCTGCTGATATCTTTCATTCTGCTCTTTCCTGCCTCCTTGAACGCGCCGTACGACCAGAAGAAGGTTTGGGCGGCTCGTTGGGCTCGGAAGGCGGTGAGCCCGCCCCGACGGCTTTTGATGGAACCAAAGTACCTAGCGCCACCTCGTCTGTTTGTTCTGCAGGAACGTACACCGTATCATTAGGAGACATATGCCGAGCTTTCAGGACAGCGCTGTTATCTTCTTTATCGCTCTGCTCCTCTTCGGTCCCAAGAAGCTCCCCGAACTCGCCCGGCAACTCGGCAAATTGATGGGGGAGTTCCGAAGGGCCTCCAACGAATTCCGCCTGCAGATGGAAGATGAACTGCGTACCAGTGAGCAGGCGGAGAAGCAAAAGCAAATTGCCGCAATCGAGGCTGCGGCTCCCTTGAGCCCGGTCCTCAGCGGCGCGGACATAAGCTCCGACAACTCGTTAGCTGCGGGAACGATTGCTCAGGCGGAAACGCAGAGGATTGCAGACGGCATCGGAGATCCTCTGGACAGCCATCCGCACATGTCAGCCCCTGACCGCCACACCAACGGGCAGCTACCTGGGTTGGGAGCGGATCACGTGGAACCGGTACCGATCGCCTCTGCCGGTGATCTCAGCCTGATGCCACCTGCTACCGGTTTGCCAATTGCACGGCAGACCTCAGATGCAGACAGCTCGGTACTGGCTCCCATGTTCGATTCCATCCCAAAAGCTTCAGAGAGCCGAGATGAGATACCCGACCACTCGCTTCGGGCTGCAAAGGCCACCGAGGCCCTGACGCATGGCTGACGTCATCGACAACGTCCGCGCGGCTGTGACGGATCGAGCGGAACTGCCCGGGATGAGCCTCATGGAGCACCTCACGGAGCTCCGCAAACGCCTGCTTCACTCGGTCGCTTACCTCTTCCTAGGCTTCGCGGTGGCCTACGCCTTTCACGAAAGGCTCTATGGCATCATTCAGGCGCCTCTGGATAAGCTCCACATCGCGCTGAATTACACGCATCCGACAGATCCGCTCAATCTTTATCTTAAGACAGCGCTGTATGGCGGGTTCATACTTGCGAGTCCCTTTATTCTGTACCAGCTCTGGCTCTTCATCTCACCCGGGATGTACGCGCATGAGAAGCGGTACGTCGTGCCCTTTATGGCAGTCACGATTTCTCTCTTCCTAGGAGGGGCGTGGTTTGGCTACCATTATGTATTTCCGGGGGCTCTCCGAGTGCTGATCGGCGACTTCGGAAAGAGGTTCAACGCGGTACTGACCATTGACGATTACACGAACTTCTTTCTTGCGATCGTTCTCGGTTTGGGCGTCACTTTTGAGCTGCCCATCGTTATTTTTTTTCTTGCGCTGTTTGGAATCGTCGACGGCAAGTTTCTAATCCGGCATATCCGATATGCCATCCTGATCATCTTCATCATCGCTGCCATCATCTGCCCCACACCCGACCCTCTCAGCATGTGCATTTTTGCAGCGCCTATGCTCGTCCTGTACATGATCGGAGTGGGCGCGGCCTTTATCGTTCACCCAGCCAGCCGCAAAGCCCGCGGAGCGAAGATCTCGTGAAGCTTGTCTTCACCTTGGGAAACCGGATCCTTCTCGTTCTCTTTCGCCAGGCTCGTTAATATCTCTATCTTTACCCGGCTGTCTCCATATCCCGGCTGTCTCATCTCTCCCGCCATCAGGTGCTTAGCTCTCCCCCGACGCATCCAAGTGCTATGCCGCTCAACACACCAATCTCGCACTGGATAGGCTTTCACCTTTTGCTGGCCGTCCTGCTCGCGGGGGAGTTCCTGTATGGGCGTCGTCGCTCTAATAGACCACCGCTGAGGACTGATGCGACGGTACGACGCACCGCAGTGGCTTCTACTGCCTTGTGGATCGCCGCTGCCCTCGGATTTTCGTTGTATATCTTTCAAAGCCTCGGTTCAAGAGCAACCGTTGAATACCTCGCCGGCTATGCGGTCGAACAATCCCTCTCCATCGACAATCTGTTCCTCTTCCTTCTTCTCTTCCGCGTTTTCCGTATCGAGCCAGGAAACCAGCCGCGTGTGCTGTTTTGGGGAGTAGCAGGAGCGATTATCATGAGGGGGATCTTCGTTGCCGCCGGGATCGGGCTGCTGCAGCATTTCCGCTGGGTGAGCATCGTCTTCGGGGTCATTCTTCTCCTGGCGGCAGTGCGCCTGCTGCTCCCGAAGGCAGAAGGGGAGAGTGAGCGCTCACCGCGATGGCTACAATGGTTGTCGCGCGTTCACCCGGTGAGTCTTCGGCAAGATGCCTTCTTTGTTCGAGAGAATGGGAGGCGAATGGCGACGATGCTTGCACTTTCGCTGGTTGCGATCGAACTCACTGATGTCGTGTTCGCCCTCGACTCTATTCCGGCCGTCCTCTCCATCACCCGCCATCCTTTTCTGGCCTACACGTCGAACATTATGGCCGTGATGGGACTCCGCTCCCTTTACTTCCTACTCGCGGACCTGCTGAGCCGCCTTCGGTATCTCCACATGGGGTTGGCTTCCGTGCTGGGGTTTGCCGCCTTCAAGATGCTTGCTGCACCTTGGCTGGAGATCGGTGCACTCACGTCACTGGCTGTCATTCTCGGGCTTCTCGGGGTCACTATCTTCCTCTCCCTTCTTAAGCCAGCTGCTGCCTAGAAGGCCTCTCGCGTCCTTCAGTGGTCACCCTCTCTTCGGAGGTGCGCTAGTGATCAACCCGTAAGAGTTAGCACCGAGCAGCGGATGATGGCTGAGTCGAATGGCACACAATTCACCTCGAGTGTGCAATTGTTTGCGCGCGTGTCCGGTAGAATATCGGAACCTGAAAGGCGTGGCTCTCTAACCCATGACCTTTCAAGAGGTTGTTCTCGATTTTGCGGCTCTACTCGATGGCTTTTGAATTGCCTTCAATTGTTCGGAGTCCCCACATGAAGATGTACTTTGTAGCTCTGGCTTCTGTTTTCTTTATCTCTGCCACATCGCTCCGAGCCGATCTGCTCGGCACAACGGTGAACGGATCTTTGACGTTCAACGGTGGTTCAGTAAATTACTTTGACGCAGCGAATGGGTTCGTTCCGGCTAGGTTTGGCAACAGCACTAGCCCAAACAATGTGACTATCGGTTCTGGTGTCGAATTTGGCTTCAATGACGGTGTTAATCGCGATATCGCCAACTTTGGCGCCAACACGCTTCTTGTGCGCGATGTCTGTCTTTTGTCGGGAGTTTGCGGAAGCGCTCCGTTTCTAATGCGCTTCACGGACCTAGCATTCGCGTCTGCTTCGCTCACAAGCAACGAACTTGGCATAAACTTCAGCTTCTCCGGGAATGTGCTTACGATCAATTTTCCTGGAGGCGTGGTCCCTGACAGCAATGCAACCGCGACATTCCTGATTGGCACCGCGGCGCAGACTCCCGAGCCCGGCACCATGGCTCTGGTCGCGACCGGTGTACTCGGCGCTGCAGGAGTTCTACGGCGCAGACTCGTCGCCTAGCCGTGGTTCCGGCAAGGAAGCTTCAGGGGCGAAAGCACTGTGGCTTCCCTGCCGGTTCGGGATCAGCGGTGCTTCTCACGTTGCTATGTAGACTCGACGAACTCACGGCCGTCCGGAGCTGCAGGTGCCACAAAGGTCCAGACCTCGGAATTTGGCTCCACCGAAGTCGCAGGGTACGCATACGCTACGATGATGTGACGTGGTCAAACACCTTACAAGGAACAAACCCTAGAGTGGCTATGGGTGCACCTCACATTGGCGGGGCAAGTGTACAACGCATCCGCATCAACGTTCCGGTCGGGGCCTATACCTTCGAGGTCGGGCCGGAGCTTCTCAAAACGCTGTCGAAGAGATTAGAGTCGCTTACATCCGGCCCTATTTCACAAACCTTCGTGATCACCTCTCCAGACATCTGGCGTATATGGTCTGAGTCGTTTCTAGGCTCCTTCGCTGGTGGACCTGCACCCATACCGTTATTTGTGAACGGCGGCGAAACTCAGAAACGTCTCGCATCCGTCGAGCGCCTCGCAGAGCAGCTTCATGGCGCCGGAGCCGACCGAAACTCACTCCTGCTCGCGTTCGGTGGCGGCGTTGTCGGTGATATCACGGGCTTTCTCGCTGCGATCTACATGCGTGGGATTAGTTACGTGCAGATTCCTACGACTCTCCTTGCCCAAGTGGACTCTTCGGTCGGAGGCAAGACTGGCGTGAACCTTTGCGCCGGCAAGAACCTGATCGGCAGCTTTCATCATCCTCTTGCGGTACTTGCCGATACAACCACCCTTTCTACTCTGCCCCCTCGTGAGCTCCGGGCCGGGATGCAGGAGGTTGTCAAAGCGGCCATCATTCGATCACCGCAACTGTTTGCTTACCTCGATCGCAACAGAGATGCACTCCTGAATCCAGTGCACCTGCAGCACCATACTGCCATCACGCGGGTGGTGGTCTCAAGTGTTCGGATCAAGGCTGCGGTGGTGGCGGCGGACGAGCGGGAGTCTGGCGTTCGCATGATTCTGAACTTTGGTCACACGATCGGACATGCAATCGAGGCCGAAACCGGATATTCACAGCTGCTTCACGGGGAGGCGGTCGCTTGGGGGTCTGTAGCCGCGACACACCTCTCGCTGGCTCGCGGCACGCTCTCCAAGAAGGACGGTGGGCGAATCGAGCAAGCTATTTTGAGGTACGGTCCCCTCCCGAGATTCGGATCGACTGCGACGAGGCTCGTAGAGCTTACGACAGGAGATAAAAAAAGGCGAAGTGGAACTCGAGCCTTCGTCGTTCCTACCGGCATCGGGAAAGTCGAAGTAGTTCGTGACGTGACAGACGCCGAACTCGTTGCCGCGACCGACTCAATGCTTTCGCTGATGCGGGAGCGAGGGACGGGCGAAGTTTGATTCAGCCGATCATCGCCTCGGGAGCCCGGCCCGCTGGTTCAGAGGACGAACAGGATGCGTCGGTGGCTGTGCAACGAATGTTCAATGAGATCGCAGCGACATACGATCGCGCGAACCACCTGCTTTCGCTTGGCCTTGACCGCCTCTGGTGGCGACGGTCCGCTCGCTTTTTTGCGGCGATTCTCGCCCGCCCGGAGGCGCAGATCGTGGATCTCTGCTGCGGTACGGGCGATATGACGGGGGCGCTTCTGAACCTCCGTCCAGACGTCCCGGGGGCAACGCCCCTGGTTGGCGTCGATTTCTCGGCGCAGATGCTTAGCCGCGCGCGACAGAAATTTGCAACTCCGAAGATTATCTTCATCGAGGGCGATGCGTTGCGCCTGCCGTTTCCCGACGGTTCTATTGATCTCGTCACGGCCGCGTTCGGCTTCCGGAACCTATCTAATTATGCGGACGGGTTAGCGGAGATCTACCGGGTCCTGCGGCCAGGCAGTCAGTTCGGCATCTTGGAATGCAATCAGCCCTCTGGTCTAGTCGGCGTGCTTTACCTGATCTACTTCAAACGAATTCTTCCCATCTTCGGGGGGCTAATCTCCGGTAAGCCTGCCGCATATCGGTACCTACCGGAGTCCGTGGAACGGTTCCCGCGGCCGCCGCAGATGCTCTCTCTCATCCAAGCGGCGGGCTTTACGGGGGCAGCGTGGACCGGGTACACATTTGGCGCCTCCGGTCTTTACCATGCGACGAGGCCTGAATACACGTCTCGCAGGGACACGCCTCTTTGCAGCCGTGACGCGCGGCCCAGTAGCGTGAATGTCCGTCTCTGATTTCGAGTCTCAGCCCCGACCTTGTACCATCGCTGAAATGATCAAGACGGCCACTCACGATCCGGCCAGCCGGGCGCACAACAGTGTTCAGACTGTGAAGCGTTCTGCCGCATTGTTCTCAGTTCTCGCAGCACTGATTATCACTACCCTCAAACTGCTTACCGGCATTTTGACCGGCTCACTGGGCATGCTCTCCGAGGCTGCCCACTCCACAATCGATCTGGTCGCGGCCGCCATCACTCTCTTCTCGGTTCAGGTCTCGGACCGTCCCGCCGACGAAGAGCACAATTACGGCCATGGCAAGGTGGAGAGTCTGTCTGCATTCGTCGAGACGGGACTGATGCTTGCATCCTGCATCTGGATCGTCACGGAAGGTGTCCGCCAGCTCTTCTTTCATGCAAGCGTCAAGGTCTCGGTCTCGGTCTGGCCCTTTCTCGTCCTGCTCCTGTCGATTACGGTCGATTTCACGCGTGCCCGCAAACTTCGCCGCACAGCCCGCGAAGTTCACTCTTTGGCTTTAGAGGCAGACGCGATCCACTTCTCGACGGATATCTGGTCCTCAACGGCTGTTCTTCTCGGGCTGATTGCTACCTTTCTCGGTGAGCGCTTCCACATGCCCGCGCTCAGGTTAGCTGACCCAATTGCAGCACTGTTTGTCGCCGGCATCATCCTAAACGTCACGCTTCGGCTCGCTCGTCGAACCATTGACAATCTTCTCGACGCGACCCCCACCCACAATGCTGATGGCACACCCACGAACACGCGGCGCGACATCTATCGAGCGCTCGTAGCCATCGAAGGCGTCCTGTCGGTCGACCGTTTGCGTATCCGGCAGTCCGGGCCTCGTTTCTTCGCTGACGTCACGCTGGCCATGCCCCGCAACCTCACCTTCCAGCGCACCGAACAAGTTACGGCAGCGGCCACTGGAGCGGTGCGACGTCATCTTCCCGAGGCTGACGTTATCATTCACTCTGTCCCTACGGCCTCAAAGGCAGAGAGCCTTCACGACCGTATACGGGCGGTCGCAGCACTCTCCAATCTATCCGTCCATGATGTCACTCTCCAGCAGCTCGGAGCGGCACTCCACCTCGAGCAACATCTTGAAGTGAACGAGAACATGCCTCTGCGGACGGCTCATGACCTGGTCACGCAGCTTGAATCTGATATTCGACGTGACGTTCCCGAGGTGACGTCGATCCTGACTCACATCGAGAGCGAGCCCGCCACGATCGAGCAGCCCGCCCTGCTTGACCGTGATCGCCAGATCGAACTTCGTTTGCGGCGGGTGGCCGCAACGATCCCCGGCATCGTCGATATTCACGATGTTCTCGTCACGCGTCTGCCCCGCGCTCTCTCCGAGTCGGGCAAGAATCTCGAAGCTCTTCTAACGCCATCTACATCGAGTCCGGAGGAAGCCTCTTCTGGAGAGCGAATCCAGGTAGCCTGCCATTGCACGCTGCCGGACGATCTGCCGATGGGGGATGTCCATGCGACCATCACTGCGCTCGAAAGTGCCTTCAAAGCAGATTCCCCAGAGGTTGTTCGCTTGTTGATTCATCCGGAGCCCGCTACCGACAACCGGCGCTGACGGGCTCGTATTCTTGCTGCCCGGTCCGACCGCAGTGTCCGTCGCACGCTTCAAGCGCCCTGTATTCTCAAAGGCGAGATGAAACGCATCTTCGACATCCTGCTTACCGCCATGGCGATGATTGTGGTCGCCCTGCTGTCAGCCTTTGTCGCGATGCGCCTTGCCATCCACGGTCACGAGGTCGATGTGCCGAGCCTCGCCGGTATGACGATTCAAGAGGCCAGTACAACCGCCGGCCGCCTTGGCTTGAATCTCCATCTTGAGAGCAAGTTCTACTCTGCCGATGTCCCATCGGGTCACATTCTTGGTCAATTTCCCGCACCAGGCGCTACCGTTCGCCGCGAGTGGGCTATTCGCGTTACCGAAAGTATCGGTCCTCAGGAGGTCTCGATTCCGGATGTGACAGGGCAGGCAGAGCGCTCGGCCTCACTTACGCTCCGTCGCTCCGCCCTTGAACTTGGCACCGTCGCCGCAATCGTGGCTCCCGGCGATCCGGGCATCGTGCTTGGTCAGACACCTCCGCCTAACGCCTCCGGGGTCGATCGCCCACGCGTCAGTCTTCTCCTTAGCCAAGCGACCGCAACATCTCCGCAGGCCCTTGTGACGCCGCAGTTTACCGGTCTAGCGCTCTCAGTGGCTCTGTCGCGTGCCGGTGCCGCCGGTCTGCGAATCGCCAGCGTAGGAGAACCTTCGACGTCAACGTTGGGGGACGCGTCCGATCCTAATGCGGTCAAGGGTGCAGGCTCGCCCAAGACCCCCGTCGGATATCACGATTCGTTCTTTGTCAATCAATCCTCCACAGTGGAAATAAGACCTCCCACTACGAGCGGCTCCCCCGATGCATCGGAACCCTCAGCAGAAAGCAAAGTTTCCGCAGGCACGGTGGCTGCTCAGTACCCGCCTGCAGGACATCGGATCTTCCGCGGAGATTCCATTCGCTTCACCGTCCTACGATAACGGGAGGGTGCGTCGCTCGAGCACCACGGCGTAGAAACCGTCGCACCCGTGCACCCCGGGGAACGTACGAAGTTGTTTGTCTAGCAGCAGTGATTCCAATTTAATTCCCTCGCGCAAGATGCGCCTGTCTTGCAGCGTTCGCAGTAGGTCGGCTACGGGTACTCTTCGCCAGCCGTCTTCCAAAGCTTCCACGACCTGTTCGCACTCCTCTGGCTCTAGTGAGCAAGTGGAATAGACGAGCCTTCCCCCCGCTGCTACGCGAGCCATCGCTGCTCTGAGGAGTTCCTTCTGCCGTTGCGCCTGTCGAGCGAGATCCTCAGGATGCAAGCGGTGCCGTATCTCTGGGTTTCGAGCCAGCGTACCCGTTCCGCTGCAGGGCACGTCGCATAAGACCAGGTCAAACATACCCTCTTCCACAGGCAATGCGGTCGCATTCGCTACCAGGCATCTCGTTGTTCCGCCGCTGCCGGCCGAAGTAGCGAGTCCGCCTATCCGCTGTTCGGTAGCCTGCAGCCGCCTCTTACTGGCATCCGTAGCCAGAAGATCTGCACCGATCAAACGTCGCGCCAGGAGCATGGTCTTGCCGCCCGGAGCGGCGCAGCAGTCCCAGGCACGGACGGCGCGGCCCGACACTGCGGGCGCTGCAACGGCAGCGATTTCGCCCACCAGTCGTGACCCATCATCCATCGACGGTGACGACTCCGAAGAGAGGCCCGCGAGCTCCTCTAAGATCAACGGATCGTCGAAGCCCGCAGTGTCAGCCCTGCCGCCTGGCCCCGCACTGCTCGCGAACATGCCCGAGCTCCCTGGACCCCGTGGCTCCTGTAGACCCGCCTCACAGATTGCAAGAGCCGCCGGGCGACCATACGTTCGCACCCACCGTTCCACCAACCACGCCGGATGCGCCAGCCGCTCTGCGATTGCGGCCGTTGATTCGTAAAGTTTGGCACCCTGGACGGGCTCTCGCGTGAGTCTGCGTAGAACCGCATTTACCATTCCCGCCGCATGCTCCTGGCCAGCCGCCCTGCATATCGCGACACTCTCGCTGAGCGCGGCGTGCGCAGGAATGCGGTCCATGTGCAGAAGTTGGAACGCCCCCATCCTAAGCGCAATCCAGATCTCATCTGCCATGGGCTGGTCCGGACGGGTCAGGAAGGTGCGCAGTTGCGCATCCAGCGCGATCTGCCATCGAAGCACGCCCATGACCAACGCCATGGTCAGATTTCGGTCCTGACCGTTGAGCGCATCCAGCCGGGGCGAGTGCAGCAGTTCGTCGCTATGATCTCGCCGATGACCCACCTGGAAGAGGACATCGAACGCCGCTCGCCGAGCTGGTGCCACGCCGGTCCATGAATCATCGGAGTCCCTCTTTCCCCCTTTATCTTTCGCCAGATCGCCGCTGAAGGAACGCGAGAATGAAGGTGGGCTCGAGCGATTCTGGGGATTCTGCAACAAGGGCCTGCCGGCTTTTCCCTTCGGCTTCAAACTCCTAGCCTCTCACCTGTACGCACCTGGTAGCCCCGCACGAAATCCGCGGCTTCCATGCGCCGCTTGCCTTCCACCTGGACCTCATCGATTCTAAGCACGGTGAGAGCTCCGCATACCACTACCAAGGCTTCGCCATCGACGACGAGTTCTCCTTCGCGTGTTGATTCAGCACCCTCGGAGAGGGCCTCGAATGGTACGGCTCGAACACCATGGAGGATCAACTTCTTTCCTCGAAAGAGGGTGTGCGCTCCCGGCCATGGATAAAAGGCGCGCCATCGATTGTAGATAACCTTGGCGTGCCTCGAGAAGTCGACAAGCCCATCCTGCCGCGTCAGAATCGGCGCCGATGTCGCGAGCGAATGATCTTGGGCGACAGGCAGGATGGTGCCGGCCTCAAGCCCCTCCAGGGTCTCCACCATGAGCCTCGCTCCCACGTCCGCGAGCACGTCGAAGACTTCGGCTGCGCCCATCTCATCGCCCACTGGAATGGCGCGCGCGAGTAGCATATCTCCCGTGTCGAGACCTGCATCGAGCCTCATTGTCGTGACACCGGCGATCGTCTCTCCGTTGGCGATTGCCCACTGCACCGGTGCCGCGCCACGATATTGAGGTAACAGGCTTCCGTGGAGATTGATGTTGCCCAGCCGCGGCAAGCAAAGCATCCAGTCGGGGATGATACGACCATAGGCGACGACGATGATTGCGTCTGGCTGAATGGCCTGAAGATGAGCTCGGAACTCTTCGTTCCTCTTGATCCGCTCAGGTTGCAGGATGGATAAGCCGTGGTCCGTCGCGAAGCGTTTCACTGCGGATGCTTGAAGCTGCAGACCGCGGTCGGCAGCACGGTCCGGCTGCGTCACGACAAGAGCGATCTGATGCCCAGAGACGATCAGCGCGTTGAGGGTTGGAACCGCGAACTCAGGCGTGCCACAAAAAACCAGCTTCAACTACCACTCCCCGTTCTTCTGCATCTTTTTGATCTTGCGGAGTGCCAGATCACGCTTCAACCTGCTGATCCGATCGATGAAGAGCACGCCGTCCAAGTGGTCAATCTCATGCTGCAGAGCTCGTGAGAGCAGTTCCTCTCCTTCGACTTCGAACCACTTGCCGGTGACGTCCTGTGCCCGCACCTTGACCCAAGCCGCGCGCTGCACCTTTTCGCGTATATCCGGCAAGCTGAGGCAGCCTTCTTCTTCGACCTGCTTGCCCCGCTGCTCGACTATGCTCGGATTTATAAGTGCCAGTCGATCGCCCGGATTCTTTTTGAAGCTCACATCGATCACAGCCATGCGTTTGGATACGGAGATCTGGGGCGCCGCCAGCCCGATACCCTGGGCCTCGTACATGCTCTCGAACATCTCTTCCACGAACTGCTTCAGTTCCGGACCGAAGTCGGTCACGGGATCGCCAAGCCTTGCAAGCACTGGGTCCGGATACTTCACCACCTCGTGTATTGTCCGTTTCTTAGCCACGTAATTTTTCTCTGCTACTTCCTCGTTCGTCAGATGCGGCCGGCTTAGTTCTAAGTACGCAGCGACAGGGCAATCAGATATTTGAGCGCGACTGACGATACGGATCTAGAACGCTAGGATCTGCTCCGCGTACCCGTCGAAGTTCCGTCGCAGTTCTCGTAGCGAATCTCCGCCGAATTTATCCAGGACAAGACGAGCGATGGTCAGCGAGACCATTGCTTCCGCCGCGACTCCGGCCGCCGGAACGACACAAACGTCGCTTCGCTCGTAAGCGGCCTTGACAGTCTCCCGGGTGTCGAAGCTGACCGATTCCAAAGGGCGCCGCAGCGTCGAGATCGGCTTCAGGTACCCCCGAACGATGATCTCCTCCCCATTGGAGATGCCTCCTTCAATGCCGCCGGCGTTATTCTGCTGGCGTGAGAAGCGAGTGAAGCGGCTGGCGCCAACCGCATCCTGCACCGCATCCTGCTCCGTATATCCAATTGCGTCATGGACGGCAGACCCCAGAGACTCTGCGGCCGTAACACCGCGCCCGAGTTCGACAGCCTTCACTGCCTGCAGGCTCATGACAGCCTGGGCCAGCAGACCATCCATTCGTTCGTCCCAATTGACGTGGGTTCCGACTCCAGGTGGAAGACCATGCACGACAACTTCGAAGACTCCGCCGATCGTGTCTCCGGTTCGCAGCGCCAGATCGACTTCGGCCTTCATCCCGGCTTCCGCCTCGGGGTCGACACAGCCGAGGAGAACCTCGTCCTTCTCTGCGAGGTCTACAAGCTCGGCCCACTTTGCGGAACGCCCCAACTCCGCTCGTCCTACCCGCACCACATGGCTGGCGACAGCCACCCCAAGCTCCCGCAGCAGCATCTTCGCCAGCGCACCACATGCCACGCGTGCCGCACTCTCACGCGCACTTGCGCGCTCCAGGACATATCGAGCATCCTTGAAGTCGTACTTGAGAGATCCCGCGAGGTCCGCGTGTCCAGGCCGCGGCGATGCGACTGCCTTGTGCCTTGCGGCATCACCCTCGCCAACCGGGAGGATGTCTTCCCAATTTTTCCAATCCTTGTTCGCCAGTGTCATTGCCACTGGAGATCCGATCGTCTTGCCATGCCGGACCCCACTCAGGATGTGGGCAGTATCCTTCTCGATCCGCATTCTTCCGCCACGTCCGTACCCTTGCTGGCGTCGCCACAACTCGCGATCCAGAAAAGCCTGATCAAATGGCACGCCCGCGGGCAACCCGCTCACCACCGCCACCAGCGCTTCTCCGTGGCTCTCTCCCGCAGTCGAAAATCGAAGCATTGTCCTCGCTACCAGCGTCGTAGATTACTTGAGACTTTCACAGAAATTGTAACAACCAGAGCGTACGACGGCCGCGACCGGTTAGGAGAGCACGCAGCTCTGGATTATCCTTCCAGGTAGGCCCGAGAGTTCAGGAGGGGTCGCTCCATGCCCCGCACCCAGTCCGTCATCTCACCAGGGGCCTTGCCGTTTGCCACCGAATCAGCGAACTCATTTCTCATCGCCTGCATCTTCGCTTCCAGGTCATCGAGGGCACTCAGAAGGACCGCCTCGGGCGTCATCGGCAGCTTTGGAGAGCCGAACTCATACTTCCCGTGATGACTCAGAATCATGTGCTCAACCAGGATCCGCACACGATCCGGGAAGTTAGGCAAGCTAGACACCTTCTCCCGCAGCATGGCTTGGGCAATCGAGATATGCCCGATCAGTTGGCCCTCAAGGGTATAGCTGAAGGAATTTCTCCAGCTCAGTTCCTTGACCTTGCCGATGTCGTGCAGGATCGCACCCGCCACCAATAGGTCAGCGTCTACATCGGTATAGAAAGGAGCCGTCGCGCGGCAGACCCGGACCAGCGTCAAGACATGTTCGAGGAGACCGCCCAGCCAAGCATGATGCAGCCGCTTTGCTGCGGGCGCTGCTTTGAAGGCCGGTCCCACGTCCGGGTCATCCAGGAAAGCGAAGACGAGCCGGCGCAGGTCTTCACTTGCTAGCTGCTCAACATACGCTCGGAGCTCGGACCACATCTCCTCGATGTCGAAAGGAGTTGCCGGCATGTAGTCAACGGGGTCCACCTCGCTCAGGGCCGCATGGCGCATTTTCTCGAGGGTGATCTGAAATTTGCCCTGATACCGCGAGATTTGCCCCTGTACTTTGACATAGCAGCCCTCACGGCAGTTCGCCGTGGCGTCAACGAACTCCTCCCACATCCTCGCCTCCATTGTTCCCGTCTTGTCGACAAGCACCAACGCGAGGTACTGGCCTCCGCCCTGCTTGCGATCCCGGAGCTGCAACGATGCCAACGCGAAATAGGAGGTTACTGTCGCGTTTTCAAACCTGGCCGCATCTGCTATGAAGAAATCTTTCACTGCCACAGAATACCCTTGGGGCGAGCCCGCAACAGCCTCTTACCTTGGCGATGTCATACTCGATTACCGTGGCTGCGGCGCGGGGGTTCCGTTCGGCGTTGTCGCAGGAGTTCCGTTCGCGGGCAGAGGCTGTCCTGCAGGAAGTGCTCCTGGAGCTGGAGCGGTTACCGGCGGTAAGGTCGTCGCATCCGCATCCGGGCTCGTCTCGGAAGTACCTGCCGGGCTCGCTCCAAGAGTCGGATTCACTGTTGGTGCTATCGGTGTCTCCGGTGCTGCATCCGCCTTCTTCTCCTGCAAACGCTCTTTCGGCGCACCCTTCACCTTCACCCGTTTCTTCTTTGTAGCAGTCTCTCCGTTCAAACCGAGTGGAGCCGCCTGTGTCTGCTGGGTTGCAACCTCCTCGACTCCAGCCTTTGCAGGAGTAGCAGCAGCTTTCTCCCGAAGCTTTGCCTGCTTCACGGATGCCTTTTCTGCTTTGAACTCTTTTTCTTTTGCGCTGAACCGGGTCTTACCCGGGCTCGTAGCCTTTGGGCCTAACGGATTTTGATCTGCGTTGGTCGAGATCTCCGCACCACCGCCGGTAGGGCTGGTGGGCCCAGGGACATCGTTCGCACTTGCACCTGCAGCCATAACGCCACCCGGAGTAACGGCTGCCGAGGTCGCACCTTCGCCGACGTCTGTGCCCGCGGCAGTCTCGAGCGAACCTGCTGGCAGCGAATTGCGGGGAGCCTGGCCAAAGCGCACCTTCTCCCGCCTGATCTTCTTGACCTTTCCGGAACTTGCCAGAGACCGTGTGCTCGCTCGAGTCTTCCCTGACGTACTCGTGGCTGAGCCCATGGCAGCAGCGCCTGCAGGCGGCTCGGAAGAACCAGTGGGGACGCTCGGGTCCACGCTTGTCGTACTGGCTGCAGCAGCATTGGTTTCCGTGGGCAAGGCAGGAACTCCTCCCGAGGTCTTGACGGCTTCGGCTGGCTGGTTCGGCGTTGCTGAAGGGCTCGCTCCCGGTGCGACTGAGGTCCTAGAACCCCTGTCGAATCTGGCTTTCTGAGCGACACTCCTCTTCTTTGGAAGAGGTGCAGCGTAGGCACTGAAGACCGGCTTTGTCTGCTTTGCGCTCGCACCGGTATCGACGAATCCCGGCTTGATATCGATGTAGGCTTCTTCCCGCAGCCGCGTCAGATAGGTACGTAACGCGGGCTGCATCTGCTGCATGTACATCGCTTCCTGGATCTGCGGCTCCACGTCTTTCATGGCCGGAAAGCCCGCCTGCTGGTACTCGGTCACTTTCAGGATGACGAACCCCTGCCGGGTGCGGATCGGAGCCGTCGACTCCCCTGCTTTCAAGCTAAATGTCTGGTCTTCGAGAACCTTGGCCAGGGCTCCCCGTTTGAAAAGCCCGAGATCGCCACCTTGCGCTGCGGTCGGACCACCTGAATACTGCTTCGCCAGATCCTGAAACTTCTCGCCCGCCCTGATCTTGGCTGCCATGTCCTCCGCCTTCTTCTGCGCCTGCGCGACCGCAGCGGCATCGGCCTCAGCCGGAAGAGGAACAAGGATCTCACTCAGGTGCACCTGCTCGGGCCGAGCGAACTCCTGCTTGTGCGCCTCAAAGTAGGCCTGCTCCTGCCCCTGTGTCATCTGCAGACGTCTACCGACTTCGTCCCGAACGACCTGCTGGGTGATGACGTTGTTTCGGATGTTGGCCTTGAAGTCCTCAAAGCTGACGCCCTGCTGCCGAGCCGCTTTTTCGAGCTCCTCCATCGTCTCCAGATGGTTCTGCTTACGTATCTCGTCGAGCCTGCGAACGACTTCAGCATCCGCGTTTAGCCCCAACTCCTTGCCCTTAGAAAGCAGCAGTTGCTGATCGATCATGTCCCGCAGCATGTCCCTTTGCCGCTGCTCGCGGTCTGTCGCCGGCACGTTGCCCTGCTGAAGCTCCTGCTGTAGTTGCTGCTGGCTGCGCTCCACATCGCTCCGGTTGATGATCTGGTCATTGACCCGGGCGACGACGTCTTCGACCACGGTCCCATTTGGCGTAATTGGGGCCGGGCCTGGAAGCGTCTGGGGCTGCGTCGGCTGGGTCCCAAAAGGACTCTGGTAACGAGGTGCTGCCTGACTCCAGGCTACCGTCGCCAGTGTCACTGACACTATTCCGCCCACGAGCATGCGTTTGGCAACACGCTGGGCGGAAGCCCGCACACTGGCATCAGAGCTCCTATGGAGGCTTCGCAAGGGGAACCTCGTCGCGTTCGTTATTTTGCTCGTCGCGTTCGTTATCTCAATCATTATTGGGGTCTTTCCTGGGAGCGGATCCCGTCGGCTCGCTTTTGACTCACGACGATGTCCCGCCGTTAGTTCGACATCTTTAGTCTAACTGGCCGCTTCGCTCGTACCGAATCGAAACCTCCATCCCACCTTCGACACTCGCGACCGCTCACGGCCGGTGCTATACTCCGTCCAACCTGAGGCGCCCGCCGCCGAAAGCATCGCTCCAACCTAGGACATCTTTGACTATGGCCCCACGCACCCGTCGCGCACTCTTTTCCGCCACGCTCTTTCTGGCTACGTGTGGCACCTTAGGCTCGCTCATCAGTCAGCGAGTGGCGGCCCAGTCGGCAACGGATGAAACCGCGTTGAGGGACTCGCTTCACAGCTTTACGGACGTTTACTCCATCGTTGAGCAGAACTACGCCGAGAAGCTTACGGGGGACAAGCCGGATAAGGCGATTTACGACGGCGCCATCCCGGCGATGCTTCACGTTCTGGATCCTCATTCGAACTTCTACGATCCGAAGGCCTTCGCCCAGATGCGCGAAGACCAGCATGGAAAGTACTACGGCGTGGGCATGACCATCCAGCCGCAGCCCACGGGAAATGGCAAGACCAAGATCGTAGTCCTTTACCCATTTGAAGGAACGCCATCATTTAAGGCCGGCATCAAACCTGGTGACGTGATTCTCACGGTGGATGGCAAGTCGACGGATGGCATGGACTCCGCCGCGGTCGCAACCAATCTTAAGGGCGCGCGTGGAACTCATGTGCTCGTTACCATGTCACGCGAAGGCTCCTCGAAGCCACTCAGCTTTGATCTCATGCGGGATGAGATCCCCCGGCCCTCGGTCGATCTTTCCTTTCTAGCCAGGCCCGGCATTGGCTACATCCATGTGACGCAATTCATGGAGACCACGAGTCGGGAGGTGGGAGATGCGCTCGATAAATTTGCGAAGCAGGGCGACCTTCACGGCGTTCTGATCGATCTTCGCGGCAACCCTGGGGGTTTGCTCAACGAAGCTGTCAACATGAGCGACAAGTTCCTCGAAAAAGGCCAGATTGTTGTCTCGCAGAAGGGTCGCGCCTTTCCCGACCAGGTCTACCGCGCTGCGCATGGCGAGCAAGGGCCCAAGTTTCCCATTGTCATTCTCGTGAATCGAAACACGGCCTCGGCGGCAGAGATCGTCTCCGGAGCTCTTCAGGACCATGATCGCGCCCTTATCGTAGGCGAGACCACCTTTGGTAAGGGACTTGTACAGACCGTCTTTCAAATCACGGAAGATACTGGTCTCGCCCTGACGACGTACCACTACTACACACCATCGGGCCGCCTCATTCAGCGCCCATACGACCACGTGTCGCTGTATGACTACTACTACGTGAGAGACAACGGCAATCAACCTAAAGATAATGCCAACCGGGAAGTTAAGCTCACCGACTCGGGCCGCACTGTCTACGGTGGTGGCGGCATCACGCCGGATGAAAAGATCGACAACCCAGCTTCCAATGCCTTCCAGGGAAATCTCTTCACTCACTACGCCTTTTTCAACTTCGCCAAACATTTCCTCGCGAATCGGACTGTGGACAAGGAATTTACGGTTGACGAGGCAGTCTTGCAGCAGTTCAAAGAGTTCTTGAAATCGAACCAGATCGAGTACACCGAGGCCGATATCGCTGGGGTGAGCGAGTGGGTTAAGTCCAGCATCAAGGCTGAGATATTCACATCGCAGTTTGGCCAGCTTGAGGGTTTGAAGGTCCGGGCACAGTGGGATCCGCAGATATCCAAGGCGCTGACCTTTATGCCGCAGGCTCAGGCTTTGGAAGAGCGGTTGAAGGCGGCGGGAAAGACAAACGTCGCGTTGCGATAGCGGGAGGACCAAACCCTGATTTGAGCAACCAGGGTTTGATCCTCTGAGCTTACGCAGACGTGCGCAGCACCACTCCTGGTTGTGCGTTCAGGATAGCAACGACCCCGTTCACCAGGTTCGTCACATAGGCTGTGTCCACTCGCAGACCGGCTTGGGCGAACATCGTGATGACGGAATTTTCCACAATCTCCAAGACATCTGCCAGCTTGCTCGCGTTCGCCTCCGGGCCAGCGGAGCCCCATTTCTGCTGCACTGCGATAACCGCGGCTTGAACCAGCTTCACTGAGGTCGTGAAGGCCTCGACAACAGGGGCGGTTGCTGGATCTGCAACTGCGACCACTGATGCGATTGGAAGGGCGAACTGCAACACGTCCTTCAGCACAATGCCTGCTACGTGGCCAGCTTTCTTTAGAAAGCCCTCGAAGGTAGCTAACCTGCTTGGCTTCCCGTTTCCAATCTGAGCCGCACTCTGCCCGGTCCCAGCAACTGCAACCGGTGATGCGCGTTCGACCAGACCTGCTTTGTCCGTTGGCGAACTCGCCTGCGGAGGTGCTGGGGTCGTGGTTTGCTGTCCGCCTAGTGACGGCGCCGCCCCAGGCGCCGGGTATAGATTCGCTGCACTACTCATATGCTCTTCTCCCCATTTTCTTCATGTTCCATTGGTTGAACGGAGGTCATTTGGCTCTCTTGCGTTGTAACCTTCGAAGCATCTTTCGTTTCGACCTGATGCGTTGTACTCGGCTTGCCGACCAGAAGGGTCGCTGCGATGCTGGTCAGGGCTGTTACTAGATTCGTGATGCATAGCAGTACCGCGGTTCTCGCCGTCGGGTCATTTCGCCCGAGACCGAATGCCGATACCGCAGTCAGGACTGCGACCACCAAGAGCAGGAAGGCCATGGAATCCGTCCTGCTGCTCCCCTCGCGGGTTGTCAGCTGCACAATCACCTCCAACTTCGCCCCTCAAAGGAGGCTCTTAACGAGAAAAGGCCCCCATACCGCGGGAGCCTTCGACAGACGATTTGTGATCCGCCTACGCGGACCATACTTGTAGTCTACCTAGCGAAGAAGGTAACTACGCCAAAGAGGGCGCAACTTCCGGCTTCCACCCTCGGCTGAAAAGTTATGCTCGGTAGCAAACTGTAGGCCGAGCTGCGTCTCGCTCCGGCCCCTTCGTGATCGGACTGATTGCCATCTGGAGTCGATCGAGCGATACTCCTTGAAGATCGTGTTTCGCCACTGTTCTCCTGCGCGGGTCTGTCCTGCTTCGCACTGGAAGTTGGCCATGGCAGGTGGAACGGCAGTTGTTGACTTGGTGAGTTCGCGACCCGATTGGGCGGGAGTAGTTCAGTGGCAGAACGTCAGCTTCCCAAGCTGAATGTCGCCGGTTCGATCCCGGTCTCCCGCTCCAGAATTGAGCAAACCGCTTGTCGTTTTGATGGTTGCAGATGCGTCGCATCTGTTACCTGCACCCGAAAGATGGCTCGGGAGTCGGTCGCATGACGATAGCTGCCAAAAGTTCCTGTTGCGCGCAAAGTTTTCTAAGCAAAGCCTCTATTTGGCTGCGGCTTCGAGAATCGCTGCGGAGCGGTTGAGAGCTTCTGCGAGCATGGCCAATTGCGCCTGGGCGCGGGCTGCATCGGGAGCGTCGATAGCCTCGTTTACGCCGGGAATGACGATGGCCGCGTATCCGGTGAACTCACCGGGAGCGTAGATGGTGTGTTTGAACCAGGGTCGCTGCGGCAGGCCGGCCGGGTTGAGGAGCGCCGTTTCGGCGTTGCGGAGAGCCTGGTTAAGAGCGGGAAGATTTGCAGAGTGACTGTTCTGCACGGTACGGGTGGCGGCGCCTGCGGCTTCGAAGCGCTTGGCGGCAGTCTGGGCGGCGGAGAAGTCAAGGTTCAGTTTGCCGGACTTCGCCTGGCCCTGGGCGGTTTCGAGGTGATGAACAATGTCCTGCCCGTACAGGTGGTAGTCGTAGGGGAGGACGTCGGCATCGGCCATGTGCAGGATTTCGAGGCCGAGGACGCGCGCCTGCTGCTGCTCGTAGATGAAGGTGGGATCCGCGTTCTTGATGAACCAGTTGTAGTTGTCGAAGACGGAGTGATAGACGCCGTAAGGGCCGTCGGACCCGATGTCTGTCGATGGCACGCCGAGGTGCTGGATGAACGGAGTGTAGTCGGAGCCGGAGCCGAGATCGCCGACACGGACGTCGGTATCCTTCTCTGACCTGTCTCCCCGACCGGCGGTGAAGGGGGCGGCGTTTCTGCGGCCCTTGCCTTCGGCCTGATCCTTGAGCCACTGGTCGTAGACGCTGCCGCCCTTGGGGCTGGGTACGGCCCTGGCGACCTCGCGAACGAACTGCTTCAGCGATGGGACGGCGGCGGCGTTGAAGCTGGGGCCCGAGACCGCGACGTCGGTATTCAGGTAGGCGACAGCACGGGCGAGGTGGGAGGCGTGCTGCTCGGCCCACTCAGTCGACCCGATGAGGCCTTCCTCCTCGGCATCCCACGAGCCGATGACGATGCGGCGTTTTGGCTTCCAACCCTGCTTCAGGAGTTCGCCGAGGCCGTGCACGGACTCGAGCATGGCGGCAGTGCCGGAGTTGGGATCGACGGCGCCGTAGACCCAGGCGTCGCGATGGTTGCCGGCGACGACCCAATCGTCCTTCTGCACGGGATCGGAGCCTTCGATTGTTCCGATGACATCCCAGATAGTTCGGAGCTGCGTGTCCTGCTGGAGGTCCATGTGAACGGTGACAGCGGGCGTTCCTCCAACGTGGTAGGTGAAGGGGAGACCACCTTGCCAGTCATGGGGGCTGGCCGGCCCGGAGAGCGCGCGGAGGATGGGACCGGCGTCCTTGTAAGAGAGCGGGTTTGCGGGAATAGACGGTTGGTCTCCGCCCGGGATCACCATAGTTTGCTGCGGGGAGAGGCGTTTGGAGTCTGGGAGGTCGAGCGCAGAGGCGGTGCCAGGGGTCTCGGGATCGCCAGGGTAGAGGGGAAGGAACTGAACGGAGCCGCGCTGGACGGCGGACTCGGGCCGCATAGGGCCGGCGGGGTACATGTCCCCCTTGGTGTAGCCGTCGTCCGCTGGATCGGAGTAGATGAGGACGCCGCGAGCCCCAAACTTCTGAGCGATGTAGACCTTGACGCCGCGAAAGTTGCCGCCGTAGCGAACCAGGACGATCTTGTCCTTGACGGAGACGCCGTGTTCGGCGAGGTACTTGAAGTCGGAGAGGTTGCCATAGTTTGCGTAAACAACCTCGCCGGTTACATTCCCCGAGGGGCTGGAGCCGTTGAAGGCGGGGAGGATGCGGGGATCATCCTGGAAGGGGTCTCCGCCGTGATCGCTGGGGTCGACATGCTCGGGCGTGGGGCCGGACATTAGCTTGTTGTGCTGGGCGTCGAAGGCTTCGATCGAGATGCTGACGGGCTTGTTGAGCAGGACCTTGTACGGCACGATTTCGGTCTCGAGGCCGGCGGCTTTGAACCTTTCAGCGACGTACTGCGCTGTCTTGTAATCCTCCGGAGAGCTCGCCCAGTGGGGGGCGGAGGTCAGGATCTTAAGGTGCTGGCCGGCGAGGACGGGGTCGGGTACGGCCATGAAGGCGGCGTCCCACTTTGCCTGCTGGGTGAAGTCGTTGAAGCCGAAGACCTGAGGGAGCGCGGGCGCCTGGGCGTGCGACTGGGAGAGGAGCGTCGATGAGAGCAGGACGGAGGCGAAGGTTCGGCGGCAGAAGGACAAGGGAGCTCCTGAATTTGCGAATGGAGGAGACAGGATACCGGAAATGCCGAGGAGCCGCAGGCAGCCGCGAGAGTAGGCAGGAACGGTTGAGAGGCACGGGACGGACCGGTGGCGTTCGGCTAGACCGGTTGGGCGCAGAACTTGCAGCGGGTCGCGGCGAGCGGGATGTCGCCCAGGCATTGAGGGCAGGGCTTGGTGGAGGTGCGGGCGGGGCCGCGGAGACGCAGCAGAAGGGAGTTGACTGGAAGGACGATGAAGAAGTAAACCACGACCGCGACAAGGGCAAAGGCGATCGCGGCGTTGAGAAAGTTGCCGTACTTGATGACGCCGCCGTGGACGTTAAGGGTGAGGGCGGAGAAGTCCGGCTTGCCGACGATCGCGGCGATAAGCGGGTTGATGATGTCGGTGACGAGCGAGGTGACGATGCTGGTGAAGGCGGCGCCGATGATGACGGCGACGGCGAGGTCGATGACGTTACCGCGAAGGATGAAGTCTCGAAAGTCCTTGAGCATGGAGGCGGATCGATTTCGTTGAGAGGATGGCGTTGAGTAGCCGAGTATACGTGAGGTGGGATGGGCTACGGTTCGGATCCGGGTGCCGTTTTGGTGGGAGCGTAAGAGCTGGCTGGGGACCAGGAGGGGCGGGTGGGAGCGTCACCGACGGCGCGGGCGAGGTCGCGGAAGAAGCGGTTGAAGGTGACGGCCGCGTTCCAATCGATGGGGGTGGAGAGGTCATCCTGCGGCTTGTGGTAGCGGCGGGCGTACCAGTCGCGGTAGGTGGCCTCTTCGGGGGTGCCGCGGTTGTAGCCGAAGATGAAGCTGGCGATGGGGACGCCGACGCGGACGAAGTTGATGTTATCGGCGCGGCGGAAGAGGTTGCGCTCGGGCTCGAGGTCGGGACGGAGCTCTATGCCGTAGCGGCCGGCGAGGGTGCGGGCGGTGTCGCCGAGGGTGGAATCGGCGATGCCTTCCATGGTGAGGATTTTGAGAGGGAAGATGGGACGCAACTGGTCGAGGTTGAGGTCGGTGACGATGTGGGGGATGGGGACGGTGGGGTGGCGGGTGAACCAAGCGGAGCCGAGCAGACCCTTCTCCTCGCCGGTGAAGATGCAGAGGAGGAGGGAGCGGCGGGGGCGGGCGGCGGGTGGGAGGGCGGCTTCGGTGCGGGCCAATTCGAGCAGGGTGGCGACGTAGGCGGCGTCGTCGAGGGCGCCGTTGTAGAGGCGGTCGCCGAGGACGGGGGTGCCGAAGCCGTAGCCGTCCAGGTGGGCGGAGAGGGCGACGTATTCGGCGGAGAGGGCGGGGTCCGAGCCGGGGAGAATGGCGAGGATGTTGGGGGAGGAGATGGCCTTCGAGGTGGTCTCGAGGTGGAGATGGAGGTTGGCGTGGAGGGGGAAGGAGGGCAGGCTGGCCCCGCGCGCACCGTCGCCGAGGATGCTGGCGACATCGTGGCCGGAGCGGCTGAACAGGGTCGCGGCTCCATCGGCGCTTACGCGGAGAGAAGGGATGGTGCTTGCGGCGACCGGGGTCTCGGAGAGGGTGACGGAGCGGGCGTAGGCAGCGGGCCAGTGGAAGGGCTCGATGTCGGACGGGTTGGGGATGGCGATGACGGCGGCGGCGCCGGAGCCTGCGAGCCGCTGCGATCGCCGGGCTGCGAAGGTTTGACGGTCGGCGGGCGACAGGTTGGAGGGGGCGCCGGCGAAGTAGACGAGGACCTTGCCCCGATCGCTGCCCGCGGGCGGGGCCGCATCGGGTCCGGTCTCCAGGCCGTAGCCGATAAACGTCATGGCGGCGCGAATGTCTGGCGGAAGGCGCTCGGCCGGCTGCAGCGTGACCTCCTGCAGCAGCCTGAGCGCGACCTTGCCGAACTTGCCGGCGGTGCCGCCGGATGCGTCTTCGACCTCGGCCGAGGAGTGGGCGGCATCCAGGTCGGTCTGGTGCATGGGGACGCGCTGGAAGAAGGTGCCGCCATCGCCGGCGGGCCTTAGGCCGGCGGCCTGGAGCTGCGCGGCCACGTACCGGGCGGCGCGTTCGTAGGCTTCGCTGCCGGTGTCGCGGCCTTCCATGCCGTCGTTGGCCAGGGCGGTTGTCTCGCGCCACCAGGCTGCGGCGGCCGGGGTGGGGGTCTGCTGGGCGGGGGTGGAGGCAGTGAGGGCCAGGCAGGCCAGGGCAAGGGTGCGCGGCAGGGACATGGATGGGCTCGCGGGGTGGGGTGAGGCTATTGTACGGGCGAGGTACCTACCCCCCCCCGGGTACTTGCTAAAGTCTCTATTATCTACGGCTTTCAGAGGCAATAATATATCTGGCTAACCCATTTCACAGTTTCGCGCTGCTATCATCTTGAGGTGGAAGCTGACGCTTGCAACCGGGGCAAACCCTCGACAAAGAGCGTTCCAGATGTAACTAATGGCAACAAAATACTTGATATTGTGCTTTTTCGTTTCGAACATACTATATGGTTATTTTGTATGCGAGATGTCTTGCACGAGATCTTGTATGGGCTCCAAGAGAAACCCGGCCACTTTCGTGACCGGGCTGTTGTGTAGAACGGACCGGGAAGCGTCCTTCGCTCTGTCAAGCTACGGCGCAACCTGTACCCTCACGCGCAAGCTTCAGTCCTGAGGCTTGCGCTTCTGTGTTCTCTATTCGGAGACATGCTCAGTAGGTTATCAGGGAGTTCGCGTTCATGCTGAAAGAAAAAGCGAAACTGCTCACATTTGAAGATGCCCTGCGCCGAGTGATGCAGGTGTCCAAAGACGACCTCAAGCGTCTACAGGCGAACCCTGAGGCTATGGAGTGGGTCAGAGAGAAGCGCGGACCGAAGCCGAAGCGGAGCATTGCTACGGTCTAAGAATTCGCGGACACGCTTCATTAATGACTGTTAGCAGCATGCCCTTCCAAAACCTACCAAGAAATCCGATAACAAGTCCGCCGAACACCAGAAAGCCGTAGAAGACCCCCTTCGCCCAGTTCGACGTTCCTTCTAGGTTCGAGACTCGCGTCAGAAGCTCCGCAATCTGGGTGTCGTGGACCTGTTCTTTGGCTGTAAATATTCCTTCGTTGAACTGGTTCCCGATGTTTGAGGGGATGACTGGGGCTGTTTTTTCGAGCAGGTTAGGCGCGTTAGGTGCCGTGAAAAGCTTCTGGGGTTGAGGCTTACCCGTATTCAGAAACTCGTACGTCTTCACTGAGTTTTGCTGGGCCGCCGACGAATTGCTCAAAGCGACAACTAGCAGCAGTAAGTAGAAGATTCTCATTGAGCCTTTACTTGTTTGCAGGTGGTGGCGGTGTGGGAGCCACAAATGGCTTGAAGCGGAGTGGGTGTGCAGGGTGTGACTGATCCGCAGCTGCCTTGGCTTGAGCAGCCGTAAGGGCACCATTCTGAACCAACGCACTCAAAATGTTGTTCTGTAGGACAAGAACGTCATAGCCGTTAACCGTTAATTGATCGGCTGAGATACGGTTCGAGAGTAACGTTCCGATACCCGCAGATCCAACGGTCATAGTTGGCGTGATGCACTCGGCCGTAGAGCAAGGGTCGCCCGTTCCGTTCTGAGCCAAGACCCGATGTTCGAATCGGGGAGCTATCAGAAGCCCTAGAACGATGCCAACCATAAGCGTCGCCAGAGTGAGAAGAGCGATTACCGAATGTTTCATGGTTTCCACAAGATACAGGCGCAGCATTGCTTTGTCTTCAGAGCCATTCCGTAATTGCATTTAGACGCACCTCATGCGATGATTCGCGTGAGAGTCCCGAATCGAGCCCTTGCCTGCCAGCGGGGCTTTTTCATTTTAAACCCGTAGTGGATTTCGGCCCACGCCTTTTCCTGTAAGGGTTAGACCGCTCTTTCCCCAGTCTTCCCCGTGAGTTCGGCATAAGTAAGCCGCTTACCCGCAACCTGGGAAAGCGCAAGCAGGAAGCGGTCGGAGTCATTCAGCGGGTTGTCCTTCGTGGCGCGGTTGTTGAAGCGAAACATCTGCTCATCCAAATAGCGGTCAAGGTGGTACGGCTCAACACACACGTATGTGCCGGACAAATTGCGCTTCATAAGCGACCAAAAGTTCTCCAGCCCGTTCGTGTGGACCTGCCCACGCACGTAGGTCTCGGCATGATTGACGGTTTGGTGGATGTAGCGGCGATGCAGGGTGTCGTATGCCACGGCCTGATCCGTGTACACCGCAGAGCCGTACTTTACGTTCTGTAGGATTTCTTTTTGTAGCGTCTCGCGCTTAACGTTCGGCACAACCTTCGCCCGTACTTGGCGTGACTCACGGTCAAGGATGCCGAGCACTGCGGCCTTGTTCTCATGCTTTACGTGGGTCTCTGCACCCGTTCCCTGCTTGACCTTGTTCAGGTTGTTCGCGCGGCTGCGGTGCATGTTCCTGAGCTTGCCACCCACGAAGCTCTCATCCACTTCAACCGCTCCGCCATCGTTGCTTCCAAACTTCATCCCAAGGTCTTTCGCCTTGAGCGCGAGCCGGAGACGCTGAAGCATGAACCATGCTGATTTCTGCGTTATGCCTAAATCACGCGATACTTCATAGGAGCTGATGCCGTTTTTGCAGCTAACAATCAGCCAAAGGGCGGGAAGCCACTTGGTCAGAGAGATTGGGCTATCCTCAAAGATTGATCCACGCTTGACGGAGAACTGAATCCGGCAGTTCCGGCACTTCCACCGCTTCTGAGTCTTGATGTAGTACGGCTCTTTCGCCCAGCACTCCGGGCACTTCACACCATCGGGCCAACGCATCTCAGCTACAGCATTGATGCATACCTGTTCGTCGCTAAACTGTTGAATCGCTTCGAGTAGTGTCCGTGGGCTGTCCATGAACTAAACTATACCCATTTGGCGTGGGTAAGTCAACTATATTATTACCCTTTCAGAACAGAGGTGGCCTAAAGTCTTGCCATCAGGTCGTTTATCGGTAAAGTATTGCATCGACAAGGGTTGCTCGGCCCCGGAGAAGTATGGACCTCCTAGCTCCAACCTCAGTATAGGGTTTGCGGGGACCTGTTTACGCCACCGGGATGTTGCTGCTCTGCGGGGGTTTAGGTTTTGGGGAGGTTGACAGGGTGCGGGTGGTTCGCCTGGCTGGGGATGACGGGGTCGGGGGGCTCCGCTTCGGCTGCGCTCAGGTCAGGATGACAGTTAGAGGTTGGGGCTGGTGATATAGGGGGTCTTCCCTGCGGCTACGCTCAGGTCAGGATGACAGCGGAAGCCTGGGGCTGGGTAATACAGGGGTCCTTCGCTGCGCTCCAGGATGACGGCTTTCGTGGGGGGGCTTGGGGAGGCGGTTGGGATGGAGCGGGGTTTATGGGCGGCATAGGTGCGGGGTCCCCTCGGCATCGATCAGGATCAGGAGGGCCAGCGGTGGCTTGGGGGTGAGCGGTGCTGCGAAGGGGATCGAGGGCCCAGGTTTCGGCACCGTGCAGGCAGTGGGTTTGTGGCTCCAGGTCGCCGACGTCGACGGTGTCCGCGAGGCTGAGCAGGACGTGCGAGGAGGTGCTGAAGCCAAGGACGCTGCGGACGGTGAGGCTGCAGGCCTTTCGGAGGGTGCGCTGGACCAAACGGTCGAGGTCCGGGGTAGAGACTGATCCTGTCTGGCGGTCGTAGAGGAGGGGGATCATACTGTAGGCGTCGGAGCTGTACTGCGAGTTTGTGCCCTCGACCAGCAGCCAGCGTCCGTCCGGGGACCAGGCGACAGGACCGAGGGAGCTGCCGGTCCCCTCCTCGACCGAGGGCTTCTGGACGAGGACCTGGTGAAAGGCTGCGTGGGGCTGGTTGCGACGAAGAGGCGGGCGGTATTCTGGCAGTTTTGCCCGGGGCAGAGCCTCGGCGCAGATGGTGGCGTACGCTCTTGATCTGCGGTCGGCAGAGGTCACCTCGGGGGTGCGGACGGTCTTGGAGCCCCGGAAGTGGCCTTCATTTGAGAAGCAGGAGACGTAGGGGGCGTGAGGTCGGGGCTGGTTCGGTTCGCTCGCGACGGTTGCGGCGCAGAGGAGGGATAGGAGGACGGGTCTCACGACGAGCGAAATGTACTCCCTGGGTGTTTTGGGCGGAGCTGGGTTCAGGGGCGGCAGAGGGTGCGGGGGTCGTTTCCGTTCGGCTACGCTCCGGTGACATCAAGACGTCGGGGCTGGTAGTACAGGGGTCCTTCGCTTCGCTCGAGGATGACGGCTTTCGTGGGGGGGGGGCCGCTTGGGCTGCGCTCAGGGGTTACGGTGAGAGGTTGGGGCTAGGTAATACAGGGGTCCTTCGCTGCGCTCCAGGATGACGGCTTTCGTGCGCTTCGCTCTAGGATGAAGGCTTTCGTGGGAATTCTTGGGATGGCAGTTGGGGTGGAGCGGGGCTTGAGGGGCGGCAGAGGTGCGGGGGTCCTTCGCTTCGCTTTAGGATGACAACTTCGGTGGGGGGTCGTTCCCCTTCGGCTGCGCTCGGGTCAGGATGACAGGTTGGTGGAGGGCTGCGCTCAGGGTCAGGATTACAGCGGTGAGGGTGGGGGGTGCCTGGGTTAGGCGTGGGTGCCGGAGAGGATGGAGGCGTAGGGGTAGAGGAGGAGGAAGAGGATCATGCTGAGGAGCATGAGGTCCATGTAGATGCAGAGGAGGACGCCGCCGTGGTAGAAGCTCCACCGGCTGCGCATGCAGCGGATGTGGTCGATGGTTCCGGCGCAGGTGAGGAGGGTGGGGAGGATGAGGAGGAGGTTGGGCTGGTTCTGGGGAAAGTGGGAGAGGTGGAGGGCGACTGGGAGGCTGCCGAGGACGAGGATGGTTCCGCGCAGGAGGGATCGGGAACGCGGATTGAGGAACGCCGGCGTCCCGCCCCGTATGCCGATGCCGAAGCCTGACCTGCTGTGTGACCCGTGCAAGGTTTCTCCTGCTAGTTCAGCTGCCGTGCTTCCCTGTGTGCGCCTTTTTGGTCGATGGCTGTAGTCTGCCGTCGTGGTTCAGAGCTGTGTACCGTTTTGGTTGACGGCTGTGCTCTGCTTCGGTGATCTATAGCTGCGATCTGCCCGTTACGATCGTGCACCGTTGCTGCTGGCTGAGCGCCTCCCGAGCCAGTGTGAGTTCAGATCTCACTTCGGGTTAGGTGAGTGACGTGTGGTGCTGCCGGCCGCTTCCATTCGCTTCTCCCCAGCATAGGCGTTTGGGCTAGGGGTTGGCGGGTTTGGAGGAGGCCGGGGGTTCGGGCGGTTAAGGTGGGGGCGGCAAAGTTTTGATGGTGGACAGGGGGACTTCGAGGGCTCCGACGTGGTCTCCGATGAGGTCGTGGACGCCGATGCGGAGGAAGTATTCGCCGCGGTCGGGGACGCTGATGACCTGATGAACGGGAACGCCGGAGCTGAGGAGTTTGCGGACGTTGTCGGCCGTGACGTCCAGACGGAGACCCTTGGAGGTGGTGGTGATGAGCGTTCCGTCGCGGTCGTAGCAGTGGATGACGAACTCGGCGACACCGGAGAGGTTTCCGTTGGGGGCACGCGCGGTAAGGAGCTGGCCGGGGACGGCGGCAATATCGACGACGTAGCGGCGCCAGGGACCGTGGGCGAGTTTGGGGTCGGAGTTGGCGCGGGTGGATGGGTCTGGCGCGGCTTCGGGTGGAGCGGAGGCGGGGATGGCGGGGAGGATGCGAGCCTTGAAGATGACCTGGGTGGGGTCGGGGGCGCCGCGCATCATGGCGGCGCGCATGGCGGTGGCCGAGGCGGGGGCGGGGACGGCGTTGCCGCCGGCGGTGAGGGCGCGGCGAGGCGGCGGTGGATTGGGGTCGACGGCGAAGTACCCGCGGCGATAGGCAAGCGAGAGGTTTTGCTGGGCTGGGCGGCCCTGGAGCTTGAGGCCGATCCTGCGGAAGGCGTTGTTCCAGTGGGTATCGGACGGGGTGTAGGTGATGGTGTAGAAGTTGGCGCCGGTGGTGATGGCGGTGTTGACGGCTTCGGCGAGGCCGTTGGTGTTGAGGAAGGCGCGGCCGCCGGTTCCCTCCGCCATCTGTCGCATGGTGGCATGTTCGAGCGCGGTCTGCTGGTTGAACTTATTGAGCTGCTGGGAGAAGGCCTGGGGGCTGGCGGAGCCGCGCTCGGAGACGTCGTACATAGGCGCGTTGAACAGGCCGCGGGCGTCGACGGGGTAGACGGCGACCTGGGAGCGGCTGAGGAGGCTGGCGGTATCGCGGAACTCGTCGGACATATCGGCCATGGCGGCGAAGGGGTCGGCGAGGTCGCCATCGGGGAGGACGCTGAGGGGGAAGGAGCCGGAGAACCAGACGAGGTTTTTGCGGCCGGGGAAGCCGGAGAGGTAGCGGGCGAGGACGTTCATGGCGTCGAGGGTGTAGCGGGCGCGGAGCTGGACCTGGAAGCTCTGGGTTACGGCCTCGAACTGCTGGAGGCGGGCGGTGACGTCGGCGAGGGCTCCGTGAGAGCTGGCTTCGATGCTGGCGGTGGTGTCGGAGAGCTGCTCGGTGGGTCTGCCGGTGACGGCGTTGTCGAGGACCTGCGATGGGCGGAGACTCTTTTTGTCGATGGCGGACCGGAGGAGAGCGGGGTCGGAGGTGAAGCCCTGGAGGTAGATGAGGTGGGTGGTGAGGCCGAAGATGGCGATGCGGTTGCCGGGCGGGGCGGAGCGGAGGTATTTGAGCAGCTGCTGGCGGACGTAGGACTGGTCGAGGAGGGGGGTGTTGAGGGTGTCGAGGAGGAGGACGTTGAGGGCGGCGGTCTCGGGCGCGGGGCTGAAGTTGGTGAAGACGCCGGGCGGGAGCTCGGGGATGGGCTGGGGAATGGGCGGATGGGCGGGGGCGCTGTGCTCGTCGAAGGAGCGGATCTGCTGGGGTACGCCCTTTTCGGTAATGGCGAAGTCGGATCTTTGAAGGCCGTGGACGTTGTTGCCGGAGCGGTCGGTGACGACGACGTCGACGACGACGAGGTTGGTGCGGGTCTGGATGGTGGGGGCGGTGGGCGGGATTGGCGCGGGTGTGCTGGGGGGGGCTGGCGACGGAGGTGAGGCGGGGGTTTGGGCGAGGGCTGTGGAGGCGACGACGAGGGAGGCAAGGAGCGAAGTGAGGAGGTGCGTGAACTTCTGAGGCATTTGGCTCCCGGGGGCGCGTGAGTATCTGAACACGGGGTGGATGGCGATGTCGCTGGAATTGTGCGGGGGCGAGCTTTGGGGCGGGGTTGGGTGAGGCCGTGGGCTGGGTTGGGCGAGGTCTGGCTTAGCCGGCGGCGGCGAGTTCGGGAGTGGGGGCGTTCGCCATGTGGGCGATCGACTGTTGGAAGGGGGCGTGGAGGACGCCGCGTTCGGTGATGATGGCGGTGATGTATTTGGCGGGGGTGACGTCGAAGGCGGGGTTCTCGATGGCGACGCCGGTGGGGGTCATCTGACGGCCGTTGGAGTGGGTGACTTCGCGGGGGTCGCGCTGTTCGATGGGGATCAGGTCGCCATGAGTTGTGGCCATGTCGATGGTGGCCCAGGGTGCGGCGACGAAGAAGGGGATGCCGTGCTCGCGGGCGAGGATGGAAAGGCCGTAGGTGCCGATCTTGTTGGCGGTATCACCGTTGGCGGCGATGCGGTCTGCACCGACGATGACAGCCTGGATGCGTCCCTGCTTCATGAGGGAGGCGGACATGTTGTCGCAGAGGACGGTGGTGGGGATGCCGTCTTTCATGAGCTCCCAGGCGGTGAGGCGGGCACCCTGGAGGTAGGGGCGCGTCTCGTCGGCGAAGACGTCGATCTGGTGACCCCGGGCCACCGCCGACCGGATGACTCCGAGCGCCGATCCGTAGCCGCAGGCGGCGAGGGCGCCGGCGTTGCAGTGGGTGAGGACGGTTCCTTTTCTGGGCAGGAGGTCTGCGCCGAAGTCACCGAGCTGGCGGCAGTTGGCGATGTCCTCGTCATACATCTGGCGGGCGAGGGCGACGACGGCGGACTTGATTTCGGGGATGGGGGTGTTGCGGGCGGCGAGGGCGTTGTAGAGATCGCGGACGCGGCCGATGCCCCAGAAGAGGTTGACGGCGGTGGGGCGGGTGCTGGCGAGGTGATCGCAGATGGTGGCGACTTCGGCGTTCAGATCGGGGAGCGTAAGGGCCTGGGAGCGATCGATGCCGAGGGCGACGCCCATGGCTGCGGAGACGCCTATGGCCATGGCGCCGCGGACGACCATATCGCGGATGACGGTGGCGACCTCCTGGTAGGTGGTGGCGAGGACGTAGGTCTCTTCGAGGGGGAGCCTGGTCTGGTCGAGGAAGTTGACGCCTTCAGGGAGCCATTCGAGGGTGGGGATCATGGTGTCTTCAGTCTACGACGCCGGGTGTTGGGCGGAGACGAAGAGAAGCGTGCGATGGCTACCGTGGGTGGGCCGTCGCACGCTGTGAGAGAACCACAATTGAAGCGCTGCAGGGAAGGTCCCTGGGCGAAGTTTTATTCGTGAATCGCAGTGCAGGACAACAGGACATCCGGGTTGCAGTGGAGCAGCAGCCTCTAGTTCGGGGCTTCAAAAAAAGGGTAGAGCGGGCGGGTGGGAGTCACCATACCTCGGAGGTGGGAGGGGTGGATCGGGCGGGCTATGCGTCCTCTTTTGGGAGGTTTAGAAGCAGGTGGGAGGCCCGGATATCGGCTGCGGTGAAGACGGAGAGGAAGGGCGCGGGGCCCGCGGCGGCCTCGATGCGGGCGCGGCCGCCCTGCTCCCGATCGACGAGGCAAAGGACGCCGGCGACGACCATGCCGGCCTCGCGGGCGGCCTCGATGGCGAGGATGGTGGAGCCGCCGGTGGTGCAGACGTCGTCGACGATGACGACGGGGGCTCCGGGCTCGAGGAAGCCTTCGATGCGGCGGCCTGTGCCGTGGGACTTTTCGGACTTGCGGACGAGAAAGCCGTGGAGGAGATGGGTGGCGGGGCTTGAGGGGAGATCGCCGCGGGCGATGGCCTGCCAGGCGCTGGCGCTGGCGGTATTGGAGACGAGGGGGTCGGCGCCCATGGTGAGGCCGCCGACGGCGACGGCGTGGGGGATGTGTTGGCGGATGAGGTCGTAGAGGATAAGACCGGAGAGGCGGCCGCCCTCGGCGTGGAGGGCGGCCTTGCGGCAGTCGATGTAGTAATCGGACTTCTGGCCGGAGGCCAGGGTGAAGTCGCCGAGGCGGAAGGAGTGGGTGGCTAGGATGCGGAGGAGGTCGGCGCGGTGGGTGGGGGTGGGGGTGGGGGCGGTGGGCATGTTGGAGCGATTTTAGTGGAGGGTGGGGCGCCGCCGTCACAGCACACCGGAGGAGATCGTGAGCTTACCGGTACGGACTAAGATTGCGGGTTGCCAACGGGGAGAGGACGCCTGCGGCTTGTCTGGCCCCCTGCGGCTTGTCTGGCGCTTTGACCTTAACGCGGACGGGGCGTTGTGTGGTTAGCACCTGTTGTGTGGCTAGCGCACCTGTTGTGTGGCTAGCACCTGTTGTGTGGCTAGCACCTAAGGTGCGGGAGAGGTGACGAAGCCTCCACTGAAGAGGTATACGCCGTCCTGGGCCGCACCTGTTCCGTAGGGGTCACCGGTAAGGAAGGCGAGCCCATTGCTTCCCCAGCGGATGATTTTGGAAGGAGTTCCTGCCATGCCAGGGATGGGAATGGCACCGAGGAAGGTGAGGTGCGTAAGGTCGAACGCGGCAAGGACGTAGTCTCCCGGGGCGCCGGCGTACGAGGTTCTACCGAGGAAGTAGGCGATGTTGAGTTTGCCGTCCGGCACCATGATGGGATTGGTACTGAACCCTCCCTGAACGGCTTTGAAGGAGAAGCTGCCGACGACAGCGTTTGTCGCCGGGTCGGTGACCACACCGTTGTCGCTGTACAGATAGCCGGTGGTCGAGTCGAAGTGGAGATGGAATCCAGATCCGCTGTTCGGGGCCTGCGATTGAAGTTGGACGCCTGCGGAGCTGACCGACATGATGGAGACGCCGGTTCCCGACTCAGTGTCGAGGCCGTACAGGCTGAGTCCGTTCGGGTTCCAGACGAGTGCGTCAATGAGAGCCGCTACGGGCCCGAATCCAGGGACCGCTTGCGGGCGAGCGGCTGCGTCGTCGTAGAGGACGACACCGCCTGTTTCCAGAGGGCTGAACGCTCGGACGCCGCGGGAGACCGCAACAGAATGGGCGCTGCCTGGTTCCGGCTGTATATCGATTGCATAGAACGGGTCATAGTTGCTCGATCCGAGCGGAATGTCGATGTCGTGCTGCAGGGCCGGCAGGGTGTAGCGTTGCACGGAGGCTGCGCTGTCCAGGCCGACGTAGATGTAGGTCCCGTCGGTAGAGACCGCAAGCTTGCCTGGCTGGCTACCGGTAGAGATGGAAGGGCCAAGCAACCCAGTCTGGGGATTGAGAGCCGTGATGCTGTTGGCGTTGGCTCCGCTCCCGCCCACTACAGAGAGGTAGAACTGCTGGCTGACCGGGTCCCATTCAAGATCGTTCGACGCTACCGTCACTTTGGACAGAGAGAAGGGGGATTTGCTACCGACCAGAGGTGGAACTTCGACCGTGAAGCTGACGCCGAAGTTGAAGGGCTTCAGCGGCGACGGAACAAGGGTGACCGTTGCCGGACGGGCGAGCAGCGAGGCTGGAACCTGTGCCGTGAGGGTGGTGGTGGAGACATAGGTGGTAGCCAGACCGGCGTGTTCCCAGAGCACGGTCGTGGTCGGGAGAAAGTCGAGCCCGGTAACAGTGATCGTGAAGCCAGCAGAGCCTGCCGTGACTGAAGACGGGCTGACGGCGGTGACCTGAGCCTGACCCGGGAGAACGATAGGACCGAGGCCGTTGCCATCCCGCCCGGGGATGGAGCCATGAAATGCGGGCCCACAGCCGATCAAGGCGGAAAGAGCAAGGGGGATCACCAGGACTGTAGATCCAACTCTGAGCAGTCCGGTCTCCAGGTACCGAAGGCACGTCGTCTCAGCTCTTGTCGCTGCCTGCAGGGCATCCGACAAAACGTCCAGGGTCCATGCCAGTTCGCCCAGCTTCGACCCCGGTATCTGGCTCACGATCTTCGGCTGGCCGAGGCGCATAGAAACTCTTCGAACGACTCCGTCGTACGCCGGATAAACCGAGTATCCACGTGTAAGCCATGCGCGACAGTACACAAACGGGTCATTTACTGCTGAACCAGAGATTTGGCAGGAAGGCGTTGCCGGCCAGAGGGACGATTTCAGAGTTTGCCGGCAGGCGAACCGGCCGAGACGGCCAAGAGCTTCAAGTGGATGAGTGCAACTGAGTTGCAGAACTCCAGACCGGTCCGGCTTCGGGAAAAGGTGCTATCGAAAGTCGACGCGCCAGATTGAAGTGAGGGGGCAGGTTCGGGATTAGACTGGAGATGTCTATGAGACCTCAAGCGCCTGCCAAGAGTTCGCTGCCTATCCTCCTCGCTGCCGTGGTCATTCTGGGGACGGTGGCGTGGCTCGCGGTCACGGGGGTGCGGGATAACAAGAGCTACTACGTGACGATCACGGAGCTGCAGGGGATGGGCGGAAAGGCGTATACGCGGCATCTGCGGGTGGCGGGGAATGTGGCTCCGGGAAGCATTCACCGGGTGGGGACGAATGCGGACTTCGTGCTGCTGGAGCAGGGAAAGACGCTGCGCGTGAACTACAAGGGAGCGGAGCCGCCGCCGGACACCTTCAAGGACGATGCGCAGGCGCTGGCGGTGGGGACGTTTGGGAAGGACGACGTGTTCCATGCGACGCAGCTGCAGGCGAAGTGTGCCTCGAAGTACGCTCCGGCGGAGATGAAGAGGGCGGGACCGAGTACGGTGGCGGCGGCGACTCCGGTAACGGGGGCTCCGATAACGGGGGCTCCGATAACGGCGGCTCCGATAACGGGGAGGCAGCGATGACGGCGGCCGAGACCTCGGCGGCGCGGGCCCGAGCACAGGTACAGGGGACACAGGCTACGCAGGGGACACGGGCGATACAGCTGGCGCGATAGTGGGATTGGCTGGCTGACGCTGGGTGCGGGTGGGGATGACGAGGGAATGCTAGGGGAACGCCGTGGCGGCTGGCGTGGAGGGACGATGACGGCTGCTGCAGAGTTCCGCGCTGTGTCGAAGATCTATGGACGATTCGCGGCGCTGCGGAACCTGTCCGTGAGCTTTCGTGAGGGGAGCTGCGGGTTGATCCTGGGGGCGAATGGAGCGGGAAAGTCGACGCTGCTGCGGCTGGCCGCGGGGCTGGCTTCGCCGACGAGGGGAGAGGTTCGGGTCTTCGATACTCCCCCGGCCCGGCAGAGGGGGCGGGTGGCGTATATGAGCCATGCGTCGATGCTGTACGACGAGCTTTCGGCGATGGAGAACCTGCGCTATTTTGCGTCGCTGGCGGTGGGCGCGGGGTGCGATTGCGTGGGGTCGCCGGAGATGGCGATGCGTGCGGTGGGGCTGGATCCGGCATTGCGGCGACCGGTGGGGGAGTACTCGCAGGGGATGCGGCAGCGGACGTCGTTTGCGCGGGTGCTGCAGGCGGATCCGGAGCTGCTGCTGCTGGATGAGCCGTTCTCGAACATGGATGCGGCGTCGGTGGAGCAGATGGTGGCGCTGCTGGCGGATTTTCGGACGTGGCCGGTGGAGGGCGGGGGGAGCCGGACGATCCTTTTGACGACGCACCAGGTGCATCTGGCGATGCCGCTGGCCGACCACGTGGTGACGCTGGAGAACGGCGAGATAGTGGCGGCGGAGATGACGGGGGCGATCTCGTGAGGACGGGGGCGGTCTCGTGAGGATGGGATCTGGGCCGGTGAAGACGAATGCGGCGCGGCTGCTGGACGGTCTGGGGATCGGGTACGAGCTGCGGCTGTACGAGGTGGATGAGGGCGATCTGACGGCGGTGTCGGTGGCGCGGAAGATCGGGCTGCCGGCGGAGCAGGTGTTCAAGACGCTGCTGACGAAGACGACCGGCGGGGAGGCGGTGTTTGCGGTGATCCCGGGGGATCGGGAGCTGGACCTGAAGCGGTTAGCGGCGGCGTGCGGGGCGAAGCGGGTGGAGCTGGCGGGGCTGAAGGAGGTGGAGCCGCTGACGGGGTACGTTCGCGGGGGCGTGACGGTGATGGGAGCGCGGAGGCAGATCCCTGCTTACGTGGATGAGACGATCGGGAGGTTTGAGGTGATTTCGGTTTCGGCAGGGCAGCGGGGGTTGCAGCTGCTGATGTCGCCAACGGACTATCTGCGGGCGACGGGGGGAGTGCTGGCAGAGTTGACGAAGGCGGCGACTGGCGGCGCGGTGGTGATGGGGGCATGAACTATCTGCGAAGTGTCCTGGTGCATTTGCGCAAGGATCTGCGGCTGGAGTGGAGGTCGCGGGAGGCGATTCAGGGGATACTTTTTTTTTCGCTGCTGGTGGTGGTGGTGTTTTCGCTGGCGTTTGATCCGACGGCGAATCCGACGACGGCGCGACAGATCTCGGGCGGGATCCTGTGGGTGGCGCTGCTGTTTGCGTCGGTGACGGCTCTGAACCAATCGTGGGTGCGGGAGCAGCGGAACCAGGTTCTGGATGCGCAGCGGATGGCGCCGGCGCCGGCTTCTGCGCTGTTTCTGGCGAAGGCGCTGGCGAACCTGATCTTTGTGGGGTTTGTGGAGCTGGTTCTGGCTCCGGTGTTTATTGTGTTTTACAACCTCCATCCGCTGGGGGATATCCGTCTGCTGGGGCTGATACTGCCGCTGGGGACGTGGGCGCTGGTGGTGAACGGGACGTTCTTCGCGGCTCTGGGGATGCGGGCGCGGAGCCGCGAGCTGCTGCTTCCGCTGCTGCTGCTGCCGATCACGCTGCCGGCGCTGCTGGCGATGGTGCAGGCGACGACGGGGGTGATGACGGCGGAGCTGGACGCGATCCAGATCAACGTGTGGATCCGCGATCTGCTGGGGTACGACGTGATCTTTACGACCGTTTGCGTGCTGCTGTTTGAAACCGTTCTCCATGCGGAGTGAGACAGCGGAGACGGGCCGGAGGTGCGGGAGGTTCGCGATAGGATGATGAGATGGACGATCGGCGAAGGATCTGGCGCGTGGTTGGGTGGGTCTGGTTCGGGGCCACGCTGCTGGTGCTGATCGAGGGCTTCCGGCAGGCGATCCTGCTGGTGCCGACCGAATCGACGATGGGAAATGTGCAGCGGATCTTCTACTGGCATCTGCCGTCGGCGATTCTGAGCCTGGTGTTTCCGTATGTGAACCTGGTGGCGTCGCTCGCGTACCTGTACTTCCGCAACCGGAACCCGGTGCGGGCGTTGGCGGCGGACGCGCTGGCGGTGGCTTCGGCGGAGATCGCGGTGCTGTACGCGACTGTTGTTTTGCTGACTGGAATGCTGTGGGCGAAGCCGGCCTGGGGCATCTGGTGGACGTGGGATGCGAGGCTGACGACGTACTTCATCCTGTGGCTGCTGTATGTGAGCTACCTGCTGGTGCGGCAGTTTGCCTCGGCGGGGCAGACGGGGACGTTGGCGGCGGTGCTGTCGATCTTTGCGGCGGTGGATGTGCCGATCACGTTTATGTCGATTCGATGGTGGCGCACGCAGCATCCGGCGCCGGTGTTCGGCGGGGGCAAGGATTCGGGGCTGGACGCGAGCTTCTACCCGGCGGTGTGGTGGAACCTGGCGGGATGGGCGATGTGGGGGATTTTTATTCTCCTGTTTCGGTTTGCGCTCGAGCGCAGGCGGCAGACGGCGGAGCAGGACAGGGCGCTCGGAAGCATCGCGGCGCCGGTGGAGATGCTGCGGTGACGTGGCACAGCTTTCTCCATGCGATCCACGTGGACGGTCTGCGAGATCTGCCGATCGCGTATGCGGCGGTGGCGCTGCTGCAGGGTGGGTACTGCGCGTGGGTGGCGTTGGGCTGGCGCAGGCGCGACGACCTCGGGTGAGCGTTGCGGGGGTGTTCTGCTGGCGTGGGCTGCTTGCAGGCGAGGGTCTGCGCCGATAGACTCCGGAGGTGTCGGCGTCCCCAAAAGAGTTCAGGTTTGCGCGTCGCGTGGCGGGGCTTCTGAGTGCTGCCTTGCTGTGCGGAGGCGTGGTTGGGTGCCGATCGGGTGCGTTTCCGGAGGTGCCTCCGGGGTACCGCGAGTACGCGTATGTGAGCAATGGCGGAGCGAACACGGTGACGGTGCTGGACCTGGTGGCGCTGCGGCAGGAGCGGACGATCGAGGTGGGGCAGAACCCAACCGGGTTGGCGGTGAACCCGAGGCGCAACGAGGTGTATGTCGTCAACAGCCGGTCGGGCAGTGTGTCGGTGATCGATGCGAGCGCGAACCGGGTGGTAGCGACGATTCCCGTGCGGCGGCTGCCGTATGCGATCAGCGTGGGCGCGGACGGGCGGCGGGCGTATGTGGCGAATGCGGGGTCGAATTCGGTAAGCGTGCTCGACCTGGACGGGCGGCGGGAGCTGATGGCGGCTCCGGCGGGAGAGCAGCCGGGGCTGGCGCGGATCTCTCCCGACATGCGATCGCTGGTGGTTACAAATCGAGGGAGCGGGAGCGTTTCGATCTTCGACGCGGGCGCCGCGGCGGACCCTAGAGCACCGGCGCTGCGGCTGCGGGCGACGGTGGGTGGATGCGCGGGGGCGACGGATGCGGTGATCCTGCCGGATTCCTCGAAGGTGTTTGTCGCGTGCTCGGCGGGGCACCAGGTGATGGCGGTGAACCTGGCGGCGGCGCCGAACTCCTGGGGCGCGAAGCAGAATCCGTCGCTGATGACGGACCGTCGGCTGGCGATGCTGGACGTGGGACTGGGACCGGTGAACCTGGCGATGAAGCCGGATGGCGGCGAGATCTTCGTGTCGAACTTCCGGTCGGACAGCATCTCCGAGATTGCGACGGGGACGAACGAGGTGGGGGGGACGTATACGATTGCGAACCGGCCGGCGCGGGCCGTGGTAAGCGACGACAACGGAACGCTGTGGATCTCGAACTTCGGCGCTGACTCGGTGAGTCTTTACAGCATTGACGACGGCAAGACCGCGGGAAGCGTGCGCACGGGATCCTCCCCCGATGCGCTGGCGTTCTCGGCGGATGAACACCTCTTGCTGGCGGCGGATGCGAACTCGGGGGACGTGGCTGTGATACGGACGCAGGGCAAGCAGGGACCCGCGTTGTTTACGATGCTGCCGGCGGGAGTTCAGCCGAACGACATTGCGATCAAGGCTATGAACGTGCAACGGAAGTAGGTGCGGCTGGATGCGCGTTTGGATGTATGTCTGGGCTCGTGGCGCAGGTTCGTACAGCGACGACGGGGACGTGCGGGACAGGTTTTAGATCGGGCGCGCGCGACAACTTGGATCTGGCGTGCGCGGGTTTGCTGGCGGGCCAGGATTAGATCTGGCGGGCAAGGACGAGGGTGATGTCGTCGGGCTGCTCTTCGGCGCCGATCCAGGCGTCGAGGGCGCTCATGACCTGGGTCGAGATGACGTGGAGCGGCTCGTTGCGATAGCGCTGGACGACCTCGAGCAGGCGGGCTTCGCCGAAGTCGCCGAAGTCGTTTTCGGGCTCGGTGACGCCGTCCGAGTAGGCGATGAGGATATCTCCGCTGCGCAGGTGGAAGTTGTCCTCTTCGTAGCGCATGCCATCCATGAGGCCGACGACGGTTCCGCCGCGATCGAGGCGGCGAACGGCGCCGTCGCGGCTGAGAACGAGCGGCGGGAGCTGGCCGGCGTTGGAGTAGGTGAGGCGGGCGGTCCGGGCATCGTAGTGGGCGAGGAAGAGGGTGGCGTACTTTTCCGGCTGGGTGCTGCGGAAGAGGTGGCGGTTGAGAAGCGCGAGGATCTTTCCGGGTGACTCGAAGAGTTCGCCGCAGTCGCCGTTGCCGTCGCGGCTGCTGGTGAGGCCGGCGACGCCCGATTCGGCATAGACGAGCTCTTCGCTGGCGAAGCGGTAGGCGCGAACCGCGGAGTGGAGGGTGGCCATCAGGAGCGCGGCGGAGATGCCTTTTCCGCTGATGTCGCCGAGGGCGATACCGACGCCGGTGTAGTCGCGGCTGGGGTGGCCGTCGTGGGCCTCCTTGTGGAAGAGGAGGAAGTCGTAGTAGTCACCGCTGACGGAGCGGGCGGGCCGGCAGACGCCGTGGAGGTCGAGGGTGGGGAGGTTGCAGACGGTCTGCGGAAAGAGGTTGGCCTGGACCTCCTGCGCGATGGAGATCTCGCTTTGGAGCCGCTCCTTCTCCTTCTGCCCGAGGAGCAGGTTCTGGAGGGAGCCGGTCATCTTGTTGAAGGATCGGCCGAGTTCGGCGAGTTGATCGTCGCGATCGACACGGATGCGGTGGTCGAGGTCGCCGCGATCGATCCTCTGCGTCGCCTCGTAAAGATCTGTGACCGATGCGGTTACAGTTTTGCTGAGCCGCGCCGCCATGACGAGAGCGAGAGCCTCAATGAGCGCGAAGACGATGCAGAGCACGAGCAGGCCGACGCGAATGATGCTGGTGACGATGCCGCTGAGGGAGCCGCCAAAGAGCTGCCGGTAGAGGAGCGACGGGCGCGAGGTGACCTCGATGGGTGCGTTGTCGGGCTCGCCGGTATCCCAGTCGGTGACGGGCAGGGTGGAGAGGAAGCGGACCTTAAGGTCGGCGATGTTGACGGCGGAGGGCTCGGCGCCACCGATGATGGAGGTGCGGCGCATCTGCTCCCGACGGAAGCTGGGATCGGGAGAGGGCGTGGTCTTTTCGAAGCTCCTGGAAGTGGTTGGGGGCGTGGTTTGGGGGGAGGTCTGGGAGGTGGGCCGGCCGTCGGTCTGTTTGGTGGGAGCGCCGATGACCTGGGCGACCATGCCGGCGCGGCCAAGGCCTTCGGCGATGGTGGCCATTAGGGGCTCATCGACGGCGAGACTGCTGACGAGGCTGAGGCGGCGGCCATCGGCGAGCGGGTGCTGATGGATGGCGACGAGGTAGAGGTCGGATCCATCGAGAACGATGCCGCGAAAGCCTTCGGGCGGAAGGCCGGTGGCCCAGGGAGGGAGGCCGAGCGGCGTCCGGGCGCTGGCTGAGATGTGATCGGGAGTGAGCGAGACGCCATCGACGAAGGCGGTGAGCTTGGGGTGGAGGCGCGAGTTGCGCGCGTCCTGACGGTAGGCGGAGTCGTCGCCGAGGGAGTGATCGACGGGGGCGGGATCAACGGGGGCGGGACCGGGACGTTTGCCGTCCGGGCGAAGTGCTGTGGGGCGATCCGGGGTGGACGCGAGCATGCGATCTTCGAGGCTGGCGTTCTCGGCGCTGAGCCAGTCGAGCTGGCTCTGGACGCGCGAGTCTGCGAGGTGGATGGCGAACTGGCCGGCGGCGATGTAGGAGGAGATGAGGACTAGGGTGACGAAGAGGACGATGGGCGCGACGCCGATGAGGAGGTAGGTAAGGACGAGCTTGTTGCGGAGGCTCCACAGCATGCGGCGGCGGACCTGCCGCCAGAGAACGGGGACGGCGAGCACGGCGAGGGCGATGCCATCGAAGATCTGGAGGACGCCTGAGAGGGCGCCGACGGTGCCTGGGACGAAGCGGAAGAGCCAGAAGATGCAGAACCAGAGGGCGAGCCAGAAGACGACGCCAGCGAGCCCGTGCGGGCGACCCTGGCGGAGGCGCTCGATCTGCGGAGGGAGCAGCATTGGTCAGGCCGCCGGCGAGGCCCGACGCGCGGGGCGGTGGGTGGCCTGGGCCGCCGGGACGCGAGCGTGAGGCAGCGCGGAGGGGCGCGCGAGTGGGGGCCAAAGGGCGCGGGGCGAAGGTTGGGACAGGATGGAAGTCATAGACGTGCGTTTGGCGCGCTGGCGGTTCGAGACGATGCTAGCAGGGGGCAGGGGCTGGCGCGCGGATCGCTTCAGGGAGTTGGATCCGCTAAAAGGCGGCGGACCGGGCTGGGGATCGCGGGCTCGGCGATTGCCGGGCTGGTCTGCGGAGCTTCGGTTTGGCCGGTTGCGTCTGCTGGGCTAAAGGGGCTGCAGGGGCTGCCGTTTGGAGGTTCGGTCCTGGAGAGGGCTGCGTGGATTCTTGCGATGGCCCAGAGGGCGGTCTCGGCCAGCACGGGGTCTGGGGGGCTTGAGGTAGTTGAGGTGGCTACGGAGATCGGAGGAACTACAGATTTCGGAGGCGAGGGCGAGGCCCCGGAGAGTGCGGTATCTGGGGCGTCGGGGGTGGCGGACCAGGCTTGGAGGCGCGGGAGGTATCGGGGGTCCGCGCTGTTTCCCATTGCGATGGCGACGTTTCGGAGGAGGCGGTGGCGGCGGGTGCGCTCCAGGGGGGAGCCCGCGAACCAGCGCTTGAAGGTGGCGGCGTCCATGGCGGCGAGCCAATCGAGATCGGGATTGATGAGCTCGCGGCGAGCGGGCATCTGTTGCGGTACGCTGACGGGCGCGCGGCGGTTCCAGGGGCAGACATCCTGGCAGATGTCGCAGCCGAAGACCTGGCGTCCCATGAGTGGGCGGAGGTCGACGGGGATGCTTCCCTTCTTCTCGATGGTGAGGTAGGCGATGCAGAGAGAGGCGTCCATCTCGCGGGGGGCGGTGAGTGCGCCGGTGGGGCAGGCATCGAGGCAGCGGGTGCAGGAGCCGCAGAGGTCGGCTGCGGGCAGGGCGGCGGCGTCAGGAGGGAGGTGCAGCGAGCTGACGATGGTGCCGAGGAGGAGCCACGAGCCCTGGCTCTGGTTGAGCACGCAGGTGTTCTTGCCGATCCAGCCGATGCCGGCCCGGGCGGCGAGGCTGCGCTCGACGAGGGGGCCGGTGTCGACGAAGCAGGTTGACTCGGCGCCGGTCTGATGGCCGAGTTCGCGTGCGAGTTGCTGGAGGCGGAGGAGGAGGATTTGGTGGTAGTCGGCGGGGTCGAGGGACGCGTCGGGGGCTGATGACTGTCGGGAGGGTGAGGAGTTCGAGGGGCTAGGAGAAGTTAGGGGGGCTGGGGAGGTCGGGGGGGTTGGGGCTTGCAAGGACTCCCGACGGGCGGGTTGGCCGCTCCAGGCGTAGCGGGCGATCCAGCCTGCTGTGGGGGCGGCAGGAGCCGTGGAGAGGGGTTCAGCGGCGTTGTAGTTCATCGCGCAGACGATGACAGAGTTGGCCGAGGGCTGCGGGACTTTGGGGGAGCTGCGGAGGAGTAGTCCGGCTTGGTTGCGGCGTTTGAGGTAGTCCATCTCGCCGGCGCGTCCGGCTTCGATCCAGCCTTCGAAGCGGGCGGCATCGAGGGCTTCGAGGGGATCTTCGCAGCCCTCGACGGGGGCGATGCCGACGAGGTCGAAGCCGAGATCATGGGCGCGTCGTTCCAGCCAGTGTTTCAACTCTCGGGTCCAGACGGCGGTGTGCATGGGTGCTCGAATCGTTTGGCTGGCGTCCGGTGGGCGTTCGATCAGTTTCGCCGCAGTAGGTATTAACGATAAACTTGTGGAACGGAGAGTTGGCAGAGCCCGGTTGAATGCACCTGACTCGAAATCAGACATAGTCGCAAGGCTATCGGGGGTTCGAATCCCTCACTCTCCGCCACTTCCCGCCGGATCTCGTTTTGTTCTAGGTATATAGGCGCGTAGCACAAGTTTTAACCCTTCTGGCATAAGCTTTCCAGCTAGAGAAACCGAGACAAACCGTCGCGCGTGTACTAAAAGATTGCTTTAGAGGAACCGGCGCCGGCCTCCGGAGCGACTCGTGCTGAAGGATTCTCTTTCTCGTTCCGCGGTTAATGGATCCGGCATTCACCTGCAGACGCGTTCGCATCCTGTCCCTGCCTATCCCCATCGCCAGAACACCTACAAAAGCCTTCCCGTTATGCTTTTCCGGTCGATGATGTCGTACCGGCAGAGCGGCCCATTGTGACGGAACCAATGAGCGCCTTCGTTAGTAAGCGGTTGAGCCGTAAAGTTCTTGTTCTCCCGGATTCGAGCATGGCCGTCGCAAATACACTCCGGGATGCTGTCTGCCACCGGGATTCGACGAGTAGGGAGTCGTCGATGGACGGCTTCCAGGCGCGGCATAACCACGGTTTGAGGTATGACTTCAGCGGCCCTTCACTAAGTCATGCTTCAAGCGCGCGAAACGTGCCCACTCTTATACCTGCTTCTTACATGTGGTGCTTGAAGAACGGAATTTCACGATCCGCCGGGCACGCGAGTGTTTCAACTTCTTCTCTCCAACCCACAAACTCAGCAATGATCTTAGTCCGACACACGCAAAGAACATAAGGCCTGTTTGGGCGACTTGCACTGACCTACCCGAGGCGGGAGGTTGCGAGGCGACGGTTAGAAGTTGAGACGAAGTGCGAACTGCGCGAGCCTCGCCCCGCCGATAGCCCCGCCGCTTCCGCTGGTGGCGTTTCCGACGGTAGAGGTGATCCTGCCGAAGCTTGCGCTGGTGAATGTTGCGACCGGGTTCGAAAAGTTGGTGTGGTTGAAGACGTTGAAGAGATCGGCGCGGAAGTTCAGCTTGATGCGCTCGCGGGAGAGCGGGAAGTCTTTGGACGTTGTCAGGTCGAAGTTGACGAGCCCCGGACCGTAGTACTGGTCGCGACGCTCGGTGCCGATCTGGCCCGCACCGATGGTTGAGAAGTAGGCGGTGGAGAAGGCGTTGTCGGGATTTTTGTTGTTCTGCGTGAGCTTACCCGAGCCGATGTTGGGACGGTCGGCAAACTGATTGAAGCCGCTGTAGTCGGTGTTGCCGAGATAGGCGGTGAACGGGGTTCCAGACTGAACCTCGTTGATGCCGGAGATCGTCCAGCCTTCAAATGCCTCACGGGAGAAGATGTTGCCCGAGTTGAGGAAGGGCTGGCCCGGACCGATCGGCAGGGGGACGGAGTAGTAGGCAACGAAGCGGTGGCGCATGTCGAAGGAGGAGTTGCCATACTCCGCCTTGAGATTATTTCCGTCGGAGGGGAAGCCTGCGTCGCCATTCGATCCGAAGAAGTTGGAGCTGTAATCGAGCGAGTGGCTCCAGGTATAGGAACCCTGCACGGCGATATTGCGGAAGCCGCGGAACTTGACAACGCTGATCAGGCCACTGTAGTTCGAGTTCACCGCGGCTCTGCCGAAGGAGTCAGCAAAGCTGCCATAGGTGGGATACGGAAAGGTCTGGATGTTGGGCGCCTGGTTTCCGCGCTTGGTTGGATCGACGACGGTGACCGCGGGCTGATTGGGGTCGACGAAGATTCCGAGCTTGCGCCCGAGGCTGCCGATGTAGTCGACCTCAAACGACATGTGGGTGTTCAGCTGCTGCTCGATGCCGAGGTTGTAGGCGTAGTTGTAGGACTCGCGGATATTGGGGTCCATGCCGTTGAAGGAGATCAAGCCCACCTGCGGAGTTCCCGGCCCCTGCTTTCCCACGTTCTTGACCAGCGGCACGTTCTGGTCGAACGCGGTGGCGTAGCTGAATTTGCCCGGCTGCGTGGTTCCGGAGGCCTGGGCAGTGGTGAGGTTGAAGGGAGCGTTGAGCGAGAGGTTGGCGGGAATGTTGTTGAAGATGTCGTCGTAGCCAACACGAAAGCCGCCACGCAGGACGGTTGCGTCGCTCCCTTTGAAGGGACTCCATGCGAAGCCGAGGACAGGCGCCACGTTGTTGCGATCCACCTTGAGCTGGCCGCTGTTGGGCAGGGTCGTCGCACCGGGCGTGAGAGTGATCGAGGCTGGCCCCTTCCTGGTGGTGTCAATGCCGAGCACCTGATTGGTGCCGAAGAGCGTCATGCCCTGGCCGGGGATGAGGTTGACGCCGCGATTGTTGAGCTCATAGATCGCCGAGGGGAGCTCATAACGGATGCCGATGTTGAGCGTGAGGTTGGGGAGGATCTTCCACTGGTCCTGCGCAAACATGTCCATAGGGTAGCGGCGGAAGTGAGCCAGGGTGATCCCGCTGCGCTGGGACGAGGTATTCACCAGGCCGGCGGCAAAGTCGTTGAAGCTGTTCTGGGCGGCGGTGCGACCTCCAGCCGCCGTCGACGAAAAGTTGAGGCTTCCGCGAGAGGTGGAATCCAGAAAACGTCGCGCGTCCTCACGCCGGACGTGGTATCCGAACTTGAACGCGTGCTTGGACGAGCCGAACAGGGAGGCGGCGCTGACGGTGTCATAGATCTCATAGGTGCGGGTCTTCCGGCCCTGAGGCAGATTAGTTGCGGAGCCCAGCCGGGCAAAGCCGGAGATCTGCACCGTGGGAAGCCCGGAGTCGGTCAGGTTTGTCACGGCGTTCACTACACCGGGTAGAGGATTGCCGCTCGCATCCCTGAAGATCGTCTGGGCGTTGAAGCCGGAATCCTGCACGACGAAGTTGGTCTGGTTGAAGGAGTAGCCTACGCGGAAGGTGTTGAGCAAGGTCGGGGAGAAGGTGTGGTTCTCTTCGAGGAAGACAGACTGGCTGCGAGGGGAGTTCGTACTTCCTCCGATCAGCGGTGTGGGTCCACCGGACAGAACACGGCCGTTGTATGTGATGAAGTGCCCGCTCAGGGTGTCGTGGCGGGTCAGGGCATGGTCGATCCGGACCAGGCCGGTGTCGTCGTTCAGCATGCTGCGGACATTGGCGGTGTAGTTGGTACCGTTGGCGGCCAGGGTATCGCCCGGGAGCTGCGATTGCGGAAAGAACGCGAGCAGCGACTTCGAGATTGGATCGGTCACGGAGGCGCGCTGCGTTGGTGTCGGAACCAGGACGGAACTCACCGTTGGAGCGACCTGGCGGAAGCCCTCATAGGACAGGAAGAAGAAGGTCTTATCCCTCCAGATGGGACCACCGAGGGTGGCGCCGAACTGGTTGCGGTTGAGCACAGGCTTCACTCCACCGCGGGTGTGCTTGGCGAAGTAGTCGGTGGCGTCGAGGATGGTATTGCGAAAGTAGTCGAACGCGGATCCATGCAGTTGATTGGTGCCGCTCTTGATGACGGCGTTGATTTGGGCGCCTTGACCTCGGCCGAACTCCGCGGTTGGAACGCTGGTCTGAACGCTGAACTCCTGGACCGCATCATTGATGCGAAAGCTGCTCAGGCCGCCGTTGATCTGGGTATCCATGTTGCTGATTCCGTCGATCAGGTAGTCGTTGGACTGCGTCCGCGCTCCAGCGACGTTGAAGCCGGTGACCTGGCTGCCGGCGGCGGAGGGAGTTGCGCCGGGCGTAAGCAGGGCGAGATCGAGGAAGTTGCGCGAGTTCAGCGGCATGGAGGCGATAGTCTGCCGGTCAACGACATTGGAGAGGGTGTTCTGTTCCGTATCGATTAGCGGAGCGCCGGCCTCGACGGTGACGACCTCGGACACGTCGCCCGCCTGGAGGGTGACGTCGAGCTTCGCATTCTGATCGACCTGGACCACGACCTGCGAGAGCGTGGCTCGTTTGAAGCCGGGAGCCTCGACATTGAGAGTGTAGGTGTCGGGCGCAACTTCGAGAAACTGGAAGGAGCCGGAGGGATCGCTGACGCGCGTGAGGACGGCGTTCGTGCTGAGCCGGGTAAAGGTGATCTTCGCACCGGGGACGACGGCTCCGCTGGGGTCACGAACGACGCCGGCACCGCTTCCAACGGCATCGGCAAAGACCCAGGGGGAACCGAGGAGGATGGTCAGGAGAAGAAGAATGGTTGAACGACGGTGGTGCCTGCTCGACGAGTGCGAAGAGTGCATACAGCCTCCAGAGGTGGATCCAGCGCTGTCGCCCTGGTGAGAGGACGCGGGGATTCTTACCAATTTTGAGAGCGTTGTAACGACCTTAGGGGCAGACATGATTTACGTCAAGCCCAGGGCATGCCTCTCAGAGGTCGGTCTTCCGAAGCGAAATCAGGTCAATCGCGACTCCGGACCGAACACTGGGGCCAGAGGTGCTGTTCGAGCGGCACGCCCGAAGCTGCCGATTTGGCCCTCATCGGAGGCCGGAGAACCGCGAAAGAGAGACGACTCGAGGTGAACTCCGAGTGAATATGACCGCTGGGCGATTTCTCTCTCTACTTCAGCTTTGCGTATTCAGCTTTGGCTTGTTGTAAGACAGGAATGTCGACGTCGGCATCCTTCCATGCGTCCAAAAACGCTTGGTAAGAAGCCTGCGCTTTGGCGTTGTCTCCAGCCACAGCGTAGGCTCTGCCCATTTGCAGATGTGCCAGTGCACCGATCGCATCGTTCACCACGATGCCGCGGTGATCGAGAATTTTCTGGAAATCAACCGCCGCTTCCCTGGGCCTACCTACAGCAATCAAAGCCTGGCCGCGGACGTAGACCGGGTATAAGGCGCCAAAAAGGCCTGAGATACCACTCAAGGGGATACCCAATTCGTGAGGCGCGGCGACCTGAAGAAGTTCTATCGCCTCTTGAGGGTCTGCCCGATTGAGGGCAAGGGCAGCGCGAAGAGTCGGCAGGTAATTGAAGCGTACGGCGGTGTCCTCAGGAAATTGTTTCTCCATCTGGTCGGCGAGTACCTGTGCGTGCGAGGAATCGCCGGCGATGGCAAAGGCCAAGGCACTGCCGTATGTGACCTCTCGATTAGTTGAAAGTTCCAGGGCAGAGTGCGCCCACTTAGTGGCTGCTTCGTTATTCCCGAACATCGCTTCACGAATGGCCGCTCCGGCGGCCCACAAGGCACCCCTTTCGGGCTGGCCGGCCTGCTGGGCCTGCGCCATGGCGCGATGAGAGATGATTCGTGCGTTCTGCAGATGGCCTGAGTAGGCAGCGACGAAAGCTTCGCGGGCAGATATCCAATTCTCACCGCCGGGTCGGGACCGCGCCCGGATTGCTTCGCGTTCCATACCCGCACGATCGCCTTTTAGAAAGGCGATATCGTACGCCAGCATGACGAATTCGTCGGCATCCAGGCCGCGCGCAGCCGCGGTGCGCAGGGCCGCATCGCCACCGTCTAATTGCCCGAGATACACATGAGCGACCCCCAGAGTGTAATAACCAACCCAAAAATCGGGATCGAGTTCGATGGCTTTGCTGGTCTCGGCGAGTGCCTTTTCGTAGCGGCCGGTCGTCTTGTGAATGATTCCCGCGAGTTCGTTGTGTGGAAGCGAATCTCTCGGATAGTTTCGCGCCCAGGCTTCGCAGATCTGTTGCGCCGATTCGAGATTTCCGGTCACCAGGATTTCGTAATTGGACGTGATGAAGTACTTTTCGCGATCGCTTGCCCGCTCGCGCAGGTGCCAGCCGCGGATCATGCTGTCTGCCGCAAGCCCAAACTGATCCAGATCGGCATACATACGGCCGAGCGCGGCGTGTGCCATGGCGAACTGGGGGTCGATCTCTATGGCGCGCTGAAAGAACGGCAGAGCTGCCGAGGCACCATGGGCAGCATGAATCTGCCAGGCGGCACTGTAGGCCTTCAGCGCTTCGAGAGAGGGCGTGGTGGCCTCTGCCAATGGAGTGGAATACTCTTGAACGCTGGTGTGTGATTCGCCGATGCGAGACCGAAATCTGCTTGCAATGTGGGTCAGCGCAGTGAGTACATCTTCTTTCCGCGCCACCTGTTCCTGCTCTTCGTCAAGCACGTCGCCGGTGCGGCAGTTCCTGGCCCGGAGACCGAGCACGTAGTCACCGCCGAGCGGCGCAATGGAGCCCTCAATCACAACTGCGGCGCCTGTGCGCTGGCAGACCTCTCGCGCAGTCTCCCCGGCGAGGCGTGTGTCTGCGGGTTGGCCCATGAGCGTCAGTGTTCGCCGGATGCGTTGTTCGGGAATCAGGCTCAGAAAGGGCGACTGCTCCAGTTGGACCTCCATGCCTTGGCGCAGCGTCCCGTCAAAGACCGGGTCGGAGGTGGAATTGGCGAAGTCGGCAAGCACAACGGTATCTTTCGCAGTAAGAACCGCGCGGCGGGGCATCAGGAATCGCACTGCGCCGGCAGAGATCGCAACCACAACCGCTACGGCGACGAGGATCCATGCCCAAGGCCTGGATTCCCTGACCCGAACCTGCACCTTCGAGTGACTCGCGGCCACGTTCGTGAGCTCTGGTTCGGAGACCAGGCGCACGTGCTCGGAAAAACGGTATCCCCGGCCGGGCGCGGTGATGATGAAGCGATTCTGCTCTGTCTCTCCCAGTGCTTTTCGCAGTGCAAAGATGTTGCGCGACAGGTTCGTCTCTTCGACAAACGTGTCGGGCCAGACTGCCTTCATGAGGTCGTCTTTGCTGACGATCTCGTTGCGATGCTGGACCAGCACGAGGAGGAGCTGGAAGGCCTTGGGAGTCAGCGGGACAGGCTCGCCCTGGTGAAGCACCAGCTGTTTTGCTGGATCGACCCGGAAGGAACCGAACTCGTAAAGGTCTCTGCCGATCTGAGTCTCGCTGGCCGACATTGATGCCACTCGCTGTTGAACGTGAGCCGGGATTGAGTGTCGGATTCTAGCACGGTCGAGATTGTTCCCACGGCAAATGAAGCCAGCCCCTGACGTTCGATAAGTCAGCGCTGACAGCAGCTTATAGCTGTTCCAAGAAAATCCAAGAAATTCCAACGACGTCTGCAAGGACTTCAAAGCCACCTTCTGCCAAGCTCGCATTGTTTGTCACGCGAGACTGCGGGAGCGGCAACCCTATGAAGCAGACGACGATCACCATTGAGACCAATTCTCTGCTGATCCTGCACGCCGGGTGCCCAGAAGTCATGTGGTGTGCGTCGTGTGGGGCGAAGGTGGAGATGCTCAGGCTCTCAAAACGCGAGATCTTGGAGTTGGGCAGATTGCTCCAGGATGTGCATCGATCGGACGCTCCGGATGGAGGGTCTCAGATCTGTCTGAGCTCGCTGCTGGCTTGCGTGCAGACGACTAACCCAGCTACTGGCGGGCTTACCGCGGCTCCCAGACACGAAACCAAACACGGAAAAGGAGAAAGTATGAAATCGAGATTGATTGTCACTACGCTTGGCCTGCTCGTCGCAGCGTTAATGCCAGTGGGATCCTTTGCCCAGGCAAACGAAGCGATGCCCGCGCATTACAACGTTATAGACATCGGCACATTGGGAGGGGCCAACAGCTTCGCTTACTCAATCAACAACTCAGGGATGGTGGCAGGAGGAGCAAACACGCCGGGCCAGAATGATTTCGTCATGCAGACCGCCTTTTTGTGGCGTGGCGGACAGTTGATCAGTCTTGGTACGCTAGGCGGTTCCGAGTGCCCGGACTGCAGCAGTGAAGGATCGGCAGCCCGCGCCAATGGCAGAGTGGCGCTGCTCTCCGAGACCGCGACCGCCGATCCGAACGGGGAGGATTTCTGCGAATTCAACGTCAATAGCCCCAACCGCACCAATCATCAGTGCCTGGCAGCGGTCTGGAGAAAAGGGAGTCTAACCGCCCTGCCCACACTGCCAGGCGGCAACAACGCGGAGGCATTCTTCATGAACAAGCGAGGCCAGGTGGTCGGTGTTTCAGAGATCGGCGTACCTGACGATACTTGCGCCACTCCCAAGCAAGTGCGCAGATTCGAAGGCGTGAGCTGGGCTCCCGACGGGACGCCCACGGCTCTTGCTCCGCTGCAGGGTGACACGGTCTCGTTCGCTTTCACCAACAATGACGTTGGTCAGGCGGTGGGCTTCTCGGGCCTCTGCTCGAACGTAATCTTGCCTCCTTTTGTTCCAGGGAGCCCCAGTGCTCCCCACGCAGTGCTATGGGACGTGGAGGGTACTCCGCATGAGCTTGGCAATCCGTTGGGAGGGGCGGGTAATAACATCGCCGTGGGCATCAACAATCGCGGTCAGGTCACGATGGATTCAGTCATGTCAGACGGCACCGTTCACACGTTTGTAGTTGCCAACGGGTCGCCGCAAGTCCTCAGCACGTATCCGGCCGACGCTCCTATCACAGTCGCCCCGTGCTGCAACAATATTAACGACCGCGGACAGATCGTCGGCTTTTCGATCGACTCGAGCTTCAATCAACGGGCGCTCATATGGGAAAGCAAGGATCAGGCCCCGGTTGATCTCAATACACTGATTCCGGAGGACTCGCCCTGGTACCTGCTCATTCCGGGCGGAATTAACGATTCTGGTGAAATTGCAGCGACCGCTATCAACCTGAATACCTTCGAGCTTCATGCGGTTTTGGTAACTCCGATTCCAGGAGGGGGCCGGGCGGCGCGCGGAGCAAAGAAACCGCCAACCTTGCCTGAGAACGTGCGGAAGCTGCTTCAAGGCAGCTCGCACAAGTGAGATCAAACCTCGACGCAAACCGGGTTTCGATTAGGGCGTCGCGCTAACTCGCGACCCGCGATTTGCGAAGGATGTTGGAGCGCCTGAGCGATCCGCCCCTTCCCGACTGAGGCGGGTCACGCTTGCGCTTTGCGCTAATAGGCGAATGCCTGATAGGTCTCCTGCGCTGGAGTCTCCTCGACCGACTCGACGACGGGGTTGAACCGGAGCATCTTGCGTGCTCGCTCCGATACCTTGTCCATCTCCTTGCGCGGTATCCGAATGGAGACCTCAGGCCGGTTCAGCCACTTACGGCTGTAACCGATCACGACCATTGGCCGTGGGGTCTCGGTCCGGTTCGGTGTGCCGCGATGGATTCCGCGCACATCCCGAACCATCACGTCTCCCAGTGCTAGGCAGATCGCTTCAAGCTTGACCTCACCCGCGTCAAGCATGCGGAAGGCCTCCGCCTTACTCACGATGTGGGTGCCACGAGCGACCTCGAATGGACCCATCTCGGGTGTGACATCAACAAGCGGAAAGTTGACCGCGAGTTGGAACGAGGGAGTTTCGACCTCCCACTCGGGGAACAGGGGCGGCGTATCCCGATGAAGCTCCTGGAAGTCGGAACCGAGCAGCGGGGTATCGGTCGCAAGCTGGCACATCACGCAGTCCTTGCCGGCAAGTCCCTCCACGATTGCAAGCACGTCCTCATCCTCGTAGATCGAAGGATCGGCGTACGGCGCCGTGAAGGGAAGGGTGACATAAAATCGCTGCGAGCCCCGGTTGGGGGTGTCCTTTTCAAGCATCATCTGCTTCTCAAGCAGCGGTGGAAAGTCATCGACCCAACCTTGAAGCTTCTCTCGCGAGAAGTGGTTGCGCAGAACGACAAAGCCGTCCCGCTTTGCGTCCTGGATGAAGGATTGAATCTGCTCGGGGGAATAGCGCTGGGTCGGCATAAGCTAATCTTCTCCGTGTTCGGGGAGGGCCGCAAGCCCCCTTCCTCGTGGTAGCCATTCTAATCCGATCGGGGTACTTCGCGATCGTGCCCAGAGGTGCTGCAGTGTCACCCTTGGGAAGGCTTGCTGCGGGCCTGCAAGGAGACAAACAGCAGGAGCAAGACGCCACGCAACACGCCTTGCCACCAAGAGCTGATCGTCCCCTCCAGGTTGAAGATATTCAACAGAGAACCAAGCAGCAGGAGCCCGATCAGGGTGGAGCCGACGCCGCCCTGCCCACCTGTGAGCAGCGTGCCTCCGACAACCACGGCGGCGATGGCATCGAGCTCCCAGCCGGTTGCCGCTACGGGTTGACCCGCTCCCAGACGGGAGGCGAGCAGAACTCCGGCAGCCCCGGCCAGCACACCGCTCAGTGTGTAGACCGCGATCTTGGTACGGGCCACATCGAGGCCGAGGAGATGAGCTGCCTCTTCGCTACCACCCACCGCGAAAACGTGATGCCCAAAGCCGCTATAGGCCAGCACCAGCGCTCCAAGGGCAAAGGCCGCCAGCACAAGCAGCACGGGGACCGGCACCGTGCCGACATGTCCTCTGCCCAGCGCCGTGAGTGCCGTTGCGGTCTTTGCGATACGGATCGACTGCTCGTGCGTGACCGCGAGCACAAACCCACGCGCCGCGATCATCATGGCGAGCGTTGCCACAAAGGGTTGGAGTCGGACCTTGGCGATTAGAACTCCGTTTGCCAGGCCGAGCAGCCCACCCGCAAGCAAGCCGCAAGCTATGCCGGCAGCGCTGCCATGGTAGGAGAACTCCGCCGCGACCACACCGCCCACTGCCACCAGCGAGCCGACTGAAAGATCGATTCCACCGCTCAAGATGACAAGGGTCATGCCCACGCTTACCAGGCCGAGCATGCTGTTTTGCCGGAGGATGTTGAGTAGGTTTTCGCTGGAGAGAAAGGCGGGATAGCGGATACCGGCGAAGATGAAGACGCAAACGAGGGCGAGCCAGGAGGCATTTTCTTTCAGCATGCGGCCGTAGTTCCGCCGCCCGTGCGTTTCGTGCACTGTATCGAGGGCCGCTGGTCTAAACACGGGCCGGCCTCTGAACGTACACGGCAGCGAGCAGGATGACAGCCTTGACCACCAGAGACCACGCGAAGCCGACCAGGTGCATGTTCATGCTGGTCGCGATCACCTGCAGGAGCACAGCGCCAATCAGCGTTCCAGGGATGTTGGAGCGACCGCCCGAGAGCAGGGTGCCACCGACGACCACGGCAGCAATCGCGTCCAACTCCATCCCGAGGCCGATCTTCGCGGGATCGCTTGCGCCCAGCCGTGCAGCCTCGACCAGACCGGCAAGCGCTGCGAAGAGCGCACTGATGCAATAGACAGCGACCCGGGTTCTCAGGACGGGGATGCCGGCCATGCGCGCTGCTTCGGCGTTGCCCCCGACAGCGACAACGTACCGCCCGAAGATGGTCTCCCGCATGATGAACCAGGTGACTCCGACCACGGTCAGCATCAGCAGCACGGGGACTGGGACGGGGCCGACTCGACCTTGCCCGAGCTGGTTGAACCGATCGCTTGTGATCAGAATCAGTCGGCCGTCATTGCTGATGACCTGCGCGAGACCACGCCCGGCGATCAGCATCGCGAGGGTCACCACGATCGGCTGGATCCCAAAGCGCGCGGTCATGACGCCGTTGGTCGCTCCGATCGCCCCTGCTGCAGCCAAAGAAGCTGCCGTCGCAACGAGCGCTCCGTGGGGCATCAACACCGCGGCCACGGCCGCGGCAACGGCCATCACCGAGCCAAGGGAAAGGTCGATGCCGCCGGCCGCGACCACCAATGTCAACCCCGTCGCGGCGAGGACGGTGGTGGTCACCTGCAGGGCGAGGTTGGACCCATTGGCCCAGCTCACGAAGTTTGGCGTGAAGAAGACGTTGCCGAGTACCAGGGCTAGGAGCGCGAGCAGAGCTCCGTACTTCGGCCCGTACGCTCCGCTCCCCCACCAACGACGCAACCGGAAGCCCTCCGCCGGCCAAGTTGCCATCTAGGCACTCTCCTGAGCCATGATGTGAATGATCTTTTCTTCGGAGAGATCCTGGCCAGCGACTTCGGCAACGCTGCGTCCGTCCCGCATCACCACGACGCGGCAGCAGTTCTCGACCAATTCCTGAAGTTCGGAGGAGATCATCAGGACGCCCATGCCTGCCGCAGCAAGCTCGCTTACCAGGTTCTGTATCTCATCCTTCGCGCCAAGGTCGACGCCGCGCGTAGGCTCGTCCAAAAGCAGCACTGCGGGGTTGCGGCACAGCACACGGGCGAGAAGCACCTTTTGCTGGTTGCCCCCGGAGAGCTCGCGAATCTTCTGTTCCGGATCTCTGAGGCGGATTCCAAGCCGCTTGATAAAGCGATCCACGATCTTGCGCTGGCGCCGCCTGGAGACGATGCCGTACCGAGACAACTCAGGCAGCGCAGCCAGCGTGAGGTTCTCGCGAACCGAGAGATCAGGAACGATGCCGTCCTGTTTCCGGTCCTCCGAGACGAACCCCACTCCTGCGCGGATGCCATCTGAGGGAGAGGATGGCTGGAAGGCATCTCCTTTTAAAGCGATCGAGCCCCCGCCGCGGCGGTCCGCCCCGAAGATCAGCCGGGCAGTCTCGCTTCGGCCGGAACCGAGAAGCCCGGCCATTCCGATGACTTCGCCTTGCGCCACTTGCAGGCTTGCGTCCCGGACCCGCCTTCCCGCCGAGACTCCCGCCAACTCCAGCAGAGGAGTCGATGTCGCCGGTGTGCGCTCGGCCGGGGTGTGCCGGATGGTGGAGACGCGCTCCTTTCCGAGCATCGCCCGAATCAAGGCAAGTCTTGGGATCTCTGCGAGCGCGCCGGTGGTGACAAGCTTGCCATCCCTTAGCACCGTGACCGTTTGGCAGATCGCATACAGCTCCTCCATGCGGTGGCTGATGTACACGATGCTGGTGCCCCTGGACTGCAAGTCACGGATCACCCGGAACAGGATCGCGGTTTCCTGCTCGGTGATGGAGCTGGTCGGCTCGTCGAAAACAAGCACCTTTGCATCGAGACAAACTCCGCGCGTGATCGCGACCATCTGTCGGAGCGCCGTGCTGAGCTCACCGACCGGCGTGCGCGGATCGATGCTGAGGCCGAGGCCTTCGAGAGCCTCGCCGGCATCCCGATTCATGGATCGCTTATCGATCAGGCCGAAGCGCTTTCGTTCCCTGCCAAGGTAGATGTTCTCGGCAACAGTTCGGTACTTCAAGAGACTCACTTCCTGATAGATCGCAACCACACCGGACCTCTGCGCAGCGGCAGGAGAGTGGAAGCAAACGCGCTCACCATCCATCTCTATCGAGCCTGCATCCGGCTGGTAAGCGCCTGTCATGATCTTGATGAGGGTCGATTTGCCGGCCCCGTTCTCTCCGACGAGCGCATGCACCTCGCCCCGGTTCAGTACCAGGTCGACGTTTTGGAGCGCAGCAAAGCCGGCGAAGCGTTTGCTGATATCGGTCATACGGAGCCGCGTTTCCTGGTCGTTCATCCATTTGCTCCTAGAAGGCCGCATCCACGAACTGCCGAGCATTCGCTGCATCAAAGAAGCGGTCCTGCAGCATGATCCTCGGAGGCAGCTTTTCGCCTCGACGGAATCGCTCCAGGGTGTCGAAGGCAAGCGGGCCGAAGCGCGGGTTCGATTCGACAACGGCGTTCAGGTCACCGGAGATGATTGCCTGAAGAGCCGCCTTTTCACCGTCGATGGACACGATCAGGACATCCTTGCCAGGTCCTCTGCCGGCCGAGCGCAGTGCCTGGATCGCGCCCATCGCCATCTCGTCATTGTGCGCGTAGACGGCGGTGATACGTTGCCCGAATGCTTGAATGAGGTTCTCCATTACCTTCTGGCCGGTGGAGCGTGTAAAGTCCCCATTTTGCGATCCCAGGATCTTCATGCCCGGATGATCACGCAAGGCAAGACGAAATCCTGCTGCCCGGTCGAGTGCGACAGAGGATCCCGCAGTTCCCGTCAGCTCCACGATGCCTGCCGATCCGGAGCACTTCGTCGCCAACCAATCTCCCGCGCGCTGGCCCTGCTGAACGAAATCGGAGCCGAGAAAGGTAACGTAGTCGACGCCCGCAACTCCGGCTGCTTGCCGGTCGACGAGGAAGACGGGGATCTTCGCCTGACGCGCGGTCTCGAGGGCAGGAGCGAGACCCTCAAACTCCCGCGGCGCCAGAAAGATCGCCGATACACGACGCGCAACAAGATCTTCCACGTCGGCTACCTGCTTCGCCGTATCGCCCTGTGCATCTGTGCTGATAAATGAGAACCTATTGGTTCGCTCACGCCCCTCGGCCTTCATGCTTTTGGTCTCCGCGATGCGGAAGGGACTGTTGTTTTCCATCTGAGCGAAGCCGACTGTCGGCTTCTGCTCTCTTTTCACGCAGCCTAGAAGCAAGCAGAGCAGGAAGAATTGAGCCGATTTCGGAAAGGGAGAACGGATGTACCGTTTCATGAAGGGGATCGCGCTGGATTAGCGCGGCGGCCAATTCTACGCTTGCGTTTGATAGTTGGGGAACACGGTAGGCGGCGTCCGGGAGGGCTGGTGGGAAGAACGTGGTCCAGCTGCGGCGGAAGCTTGAGGATGAGGTGACCACAATCTTACGACTACCGTTGAGAACACCGATACCGGCACCGCTGGTGATGTTCACGTGTTCCCGCAGCCATTCAGCCCATACAAAAACGTCTTCTCAACCCTCTTCCTACGAAGGCGCGAGTAATGAGATTGCTGAGAGCACGCGAGCGCAGTTCGATCCATTTCTTCTCAAGCACATATTGGTTTGATCTAATGAGCAGCCAAACACAGCGGCGCTAAACCGCTTTAGCATAGGGCCAAACGGCTGCCGTCAGCTGCCCGTACCGACGAGAAGGGCTCGTCTCATACAGTGTCAAGAGACGCTCCGACATCCGGTAGTAAGTACACGCAGTCTCCTGAACATGGACCGCAGCGCGCTCCCTCCCGTACCCACAAGTCCGTCCAATCTTGAGCCTCATGGCAGTTCGGCGCATGTCTATCGCTTCCGATTTGATTCGTTCTGCGACCAGTGTGCTCCCACCGAGGTTCCAGGCCTTGGCCTGGCAGGCAAGCGCAACAAGCAACTCCGCATTGGCTTGCATCTGCTTTAAACCATCCCACCCCCCGATCATCGTCCAGAGTTCGTCTGGATCAATCCCGGGCTGCCGTCCACCGACATCAGAACACTCGAGAGCGGCAAGGGTGATGCCCTCCGTCCTTATAGGCTTCAGTTCCCTGACCAGCTCTTCCCACGTCTTTGTCGCAAGTTGAACTTTCTTGATCTCCGCCCGGCAGAGAGCGAGGAGAAGGAGGGAGACGACAGCAGCGAGAATGTATACCGAGATCACAGGAGGAATCCTCCAACGCCGTACTCTGCCGACCGGCTCAATTATGCTCATCATAGCTCCGCAGAGTTGACCATTTCAGGGCCACTCCCCCAAAAGTGGCAGACGGATGAGACCTGTCCGCGCAAACTTTTTGTATCTCGCCGAGAGATCACGACCCGCCCAAGAGCCAGAACACTAGCCTACGATCCAGAGAAAAAGTGTGCGCAGCTTGAAGATCTAGGACCGCTTATGCAGCGCAAGGAGATACTCCTGCATTCCCGGTGATGGAGGAGCAGGTTCGACTTCGGGTCTCCAGAAAGAGACGATCCACAACAACAGGGCTCCCAGATACACATACATGCGGATCTGGTCGAAGATGACAAGCTCCTTACGCCAACCCGTGGCTACGTGGGCAACATCCCCGGTGACGGCGATGGCTGCCCAAGCCACCAGCCCTTGCCCAAGCGCCATTACATGGCTTGGCCACTGTATTCCCAAACGGTTGGCTGCCACGGAGATGGAGAGGAAGAGTTCACATGTCAACAAAGATGTGAATAACGTCGCTCGTACCTCCCAGAGATCGAGCCCGTTTAGCGCAGGCGGCGTGATCGTCAGGCATAGCCCCGCGGCGAGCAGAGTACCTACTGCAGACCAGAGCAGGAACGCCGTGCGTGCATCCGGGACCCAGCTTCCCACCGAACGTAAGACATTTCTTGCGATCTCGAAGACCAGCGCGACCTGAAAGCAGTAATCCCCTAGCGCCAAGCTCCAATACGCAACGAAATAGGTGTGTTCACTCCCGTGCCGAGAGATGAGGAATAACGCCAGTGTCACCGCGCCCTGATAGGCGATGAGCGAAGTGAACACCGGAAATTTGCGCCAGCGAAACCGTACCAGCAAGACAGCGAGAAGGGTGACGTGGCTGACAAAGCCGGCCGCCCAGAGCGCAATTTCCGTATTTGTCAGACCCATTGCTCATCTACCGTCACGAGATTTACATGCCTCGATAGATGTGCAGTTTACCGGCTAGAATCCGAGGTAAGCAAGAGCGATTTGCTGGAGGGATTCCAGAACCGTAGGCTGTGGCGGACGCGGCTTCGGATTGGTGCCCATCGTTTGGGCGGAGAGCGTAGAAGCAACTGAAAATACCATAACAACGACAAGTGCGAACAAGCGAAACAGTTTCTGCATGAGAGGGTGAACCTGAGCGCAGTTGCGCTATCACGAACCTAGTTCTCTGACGGCTTGGAATCCATTCCCCTTTTTAGACCACTCGTCCCACATTCGGCGATACGAAATACCCAAAGCGTTATCGGTCGCCCCTAGGAGCTTGTTGAAATAGATACCGATCCACAGGCTCTGAGCACGTGGAGGTCGTCTTACGGGTATGCGTGGAGACGAGCGGTTTCAGGATGGGATGTTCAGCTATGTGTCGTTGGAGCAGC
>JAABUK010000404.1_pt1 | contig 92623 bp, 84 predicted proteins | sample 5559141 | NCBI WGS metagenome assembly JAABUK01 (sample SAMN10711869, study PRJNA513367) | rock metagenome | isolation source: Antarctica rocks | place: Antarctica: Victoria Land, Pudding Butte nord | collected 2016-01-03
GCATTCGGGTGGATGTGCAGCATGGCGGTCACCCCTGTCCTGATACGGCCGGCAGACGCTCGAACCGGTCAGCATACCGGACAATAGCCAATCCGACCGGGTCCCAACAATGTTCCGCAACCTCACAACAGCCGAGATTGTTGAGCGCCGTCGCCCTGAACCCGCTCGGCAGCGGCGTGAACGTGTAGGGCGCTCCCAGCGCCTGGCCGGCACCGAGCAGCGCAACGACCTCCTCGACCGCAGCCTCATCATGAACACGTTGGAGTGTGCAGGGGCAGGATTCTTCGGGGCCGTTGGGGGTGCCGCCTCATGACGCGGCGTGCAGCTTCACGACCTCCAAGCCGCAAGGTTCTCGTCCGGTAAAGTGGGATCCTCCCCCGTGCGGATGCAGGCGGCACGATGGCCATCCCCGACCGCAGCCAAGGGCGGCACCACTGCGGCGCAGGCCGCAACCGCGACCGGGCACCGGGTCCGGAACACACAACCGGACGGCGGGTCGGATGGGCTGGGCGGGTCGCCCTGCAGCAGGATGCGGGTGCGGCGGTAGGCCGGGTCCAGGCTGGGCGACGCCGACAGCAGCGCCGCCGTGTAGGGATGCTGGGGCCGCTCCATCACCTCGCGGACCGGCCCCTCCTCCATGACCCGGCCCAGGTAGAGCACCACCACCCGGTCGCACAGGGACCGGACCACCCGCAGGTCATGGCTGATGAACAGCAGCCCGATCCCCCGCGTGCGCAGCCCGGCGAACAGCGCCAGGACCTGCGCCTGCACTGAGACGTCGAGCGCCGAGACAGCCTCGTCCGCCACCAGCAGGTCGGGACCAGTCGCCAGCGCCCGCGCCAGCCCCACCCGCTGCCGCTGCCCGCCGCTGAACTCACGCGGGAAGCGGTCCGCGTGCGCGGGCCTCAGGCCGACCTGCGCCAGCAGCGCCTCCACCCGCGCCCGCCGATCCGGCGCGGGCGCCAGCCGGTGGATGGCCAACCCGTCCGCCACCTGCGCGCCGATGCGCCGCCGCGGGTCCAGGGACGCATAAGGGTCCTGGAACACCAACTGCATGCGGCGCCGCCGCGCCTGCCGTCCTGCTGACTCCGTAATGTCCACCCCGTCCAGCAGCACCCGGCCCCCGCTCGGCGGCAGCATCCCAAGCACCATCCGCCCGACGGTGCTCTTGCCCGACCCGCTCTCACCGACCAGGCCCACCACCTCGCCACTGCCGACCGTCAGCGACACGCCGCTCACGGCGTGGACGGGGCGCGTGCGCCGGAACACGCCGCGTCCGCCGAACACCTTGCTGACGCCCTCTGCCGACAGCAGCACCATCAGGCCACGGCCGCCGTCGGCTGACGCGCCAGCATCGGCGCAAGCTCGCGCCAGCGGATGCATCGGGTCAGGCGAGCCTCCTCGGCCTGTTCCAGCGCGGGGTGCCCGGCCTCGCACGTCGGGTGGCGGTGGGTGCAGCGCGGCGCGAAGCCGCAGCCCGGCGGCAGCGCGTCCGGCGGCGGGACGGCGCCCGGCACGCCCTCGGGCAGGCGGCCATCCTCGGGCGGGGCGCTTCGCAGCAATGCCGCGGTATAGGGGTGCAGCGGGCGCAGCAGCACGTCGTCCGCCGCCCCCTGCTCCACGACCTCGCCGGCATACATCACCAGGATGCGGTCGGCGATCTGCGCCACCACGGGCAGGCTGTGGGTGATGAACACCAGGCCCATGCCGCGCTCCCGCCGCAGCGCCGCCAGCACGTCCAGCACCTGCGCCTGGATCGTGACATCCAGGGCGGTGGTCGGCTCGTCGGCGATCAGCAGCCCGGGATCGTTGGCCAGCGCCATGGCGATCATGGCCCGCTGCCGCATCCCGCCGGAGATCTCGAACGGGAAGGCCCGCGCGCACCGTTCCGGGTCGGGGATGCCGGTCTGGCGAAGCAACGAAACGGCCACTCGGCCAGCCTCCCGCGCCGGGACGCGGCGGTGGGCCTGCACCGCCTCGGCAACCTGGCGTCCGATGCGGTGGACCGGGTTCAGGCTGCTCAACGGGTCCTGGAACACCATGGCCATGCCCTTGCCGCGCACCGCCCGGAGGGCCGCTTCCGACACTCCCAGGATGCTCGCGCCGCCGAGCCAGGCGGCCCCGTGCGTGACGCGCGCCAACGGGGGCAGCAGCCCCATGAGCGCCAGCCCGAGCATGGACTTGCCGGACCCGCTCTCCCCGACGACGGCCAGGGTCTCGCCCGCCGCGACCTGGAACGTCACGTCCCGGACGGGGTGGATGGCCCCGGCCCCGGTCTCGATGGCGACCGTGACGCCCTGCACATCCAGCAGCGGACCAGGTAGCGCCCGGGCCGCCGGCAGCAGGCCCGGCGTCAGCACGTCCAGCACGCGGCGCCCCCGGGGCAGGCGCGGCTGGGCGGCCAACGCGTCGCGCAGCGTGTCGCACGCCGCGTTCATGGCCAGGATCGTGACCGACAGGGCCAGGCATGGCCACAGCAGCAGCCAGGGCGCCTGCGCCATAGTCGTGCGCGCGGCGGCGATCATCAGGCCCCAGGACGCCGCCGGCGGCACCACGCCCAGTCCTAGGAAGGACAGCCCGCTTTCCAGCACCACGGCCGACGCCGCCGTCAGGCTGACCTGCACCAGCAGCGGCCCGGCGATGTTCGGCAGCACGGTGCGCCCCAGGATGCGCAGCGGACCCGCACCCAGCACGCGCACCGCCTCCACATACTCCTGCGACCGTACCGTCAGCACCCCGGCATAGGCCACCCGCACGAAGCCCGGCAGATAGACCAGCGCCAGCACCGGGATCAGCGTCGCCGCGCCCGGCCCCAGCAGCGTCACCACCAGCAGCGCCAGCAGCAGCGGCGGGAAGCACAGCAGCACGTCCATGCTGCGGACTGCCAGCGCCTCGGCCACCGGCCCCAGGAAGCCCCCTGCCAGGCCCAGGACCGTGCCGGCCACACAGGCCAGGAGCGTTGACGCGCCCGCCACCCACAGCGAGACGCGGGCGCCCCATAGCAGCCGGGTCAGCACGTCGCGGCCGTACTCGTCCTGCCCCAGCCAGTGGGCCGGGGAAGGCGGCGCCAGCCGGTGCGCAACATCCATCGCCAGCGGCGCCGGCAGCGGCAGCAGGGGGACGGCCGCGGCGAGCAGCACGACCAGGCCGAGCAGCAGGAACGGCCCGCCCCGGCGCATTGCCCTCATGCCCGGCGCACCTGCGGGTCCAGCGCCGCATACAGCAGGTCCACCGCCAGGTTGAGCGTCACGAACAGCACAGAGATCACCAGCACGATCCCCTGCACCGCCGGGTAGTCGCGGGCGTTCACGGCGTCCACCAGCATGCCGGACAGGCCCGGGTAGTTGAACACGTACTCCACCAGCACCGTGCCGCCCAACAAGGTGCCCAAGTGCAGCGCGACCACCGTCACCACGGGCATCAGCGCGTTGCGCAGGATGTGCCGGGTCAGCACGCGGCGCCGGGCGACGCCCTTGGCCCGCGCGGTCCGCACGTAGTCGCGCCAGGACACGTCCAGCACCGCCGCCCGGGTCATGCGGAACACCGACGCGAACAACCCGGCGGCGATGGCGGCCGCCGGCATCGCCAGCAGTTGGAAATGCCGCACCGGCGCCTGCGCCAGCGGCACGTAGCCGCCAGCAGGGACCCAGCGCAGCGTCTGCGCGAACAGCAGCACCAGCAGCGTGCCCAGCACGAACACCGGCAGCGCCAATGCCAGAGCGCTCGCCAGGGACAGCGCACGGTCTGCGATGCCGCCGCGCCGCATCGCGGCCCACAGGCCCGCCGGCAGCCCCACTGCCAACGCCAGCACGGCGGCGGCCCCGATCAGCTCCAGCGTGCGGGGCAGGCGGCGCAGCACCTCCCGCCCAATCGGGCTGGCGTCCTGCAGGCTCTCCCCCAGGTCGCCGCGCACGAACTGCCCGAGGCTGCCGAAGTACTGGTCCAGCAATGGACGGTTGAGGCCAAGTTGCTCCCGCAGTTGCTCGACCGTCGCCGGGTCAGGGGCCGTGCCGCCCTGGGACAGCAGCAGCTCCGCCGGATCGCCGGGTACGAGGTGGATGGCCAGGAACACGATGCTGGCGACCACCCACACCAGCAGCAGCGCCACGCCGACCCGCCTCGCGACCCACGCCATCGGTCCCCCGTCCAGCCCTAGCCGAAGCTTGTCTCCTCCAGCGTGGCCCCAGAGAAGAACGTGAGGGCGCCCGGCATGTTGGTGAAGCCCTGCACGTCGCGTGCCATGGCATACCCCTGCGAGCGCCAGGCCAGGAACACCGCCGGAACCTGCTCCACCGCCTCCTGCTGCATGTCCCGGTAGATCGCCCGCCGCTTGCCCTCGTCGAACTCCGCCCGCCCGGCGGCGAACGCCTGCTCCAGCCGCGGCAAACGAAGGTCGTAGCTGCGCGCCGTGCTGGCGCCGAGCGAGGAATCCAGCAGCCCGGCCAGCCCGTCCGGGTCGTTGCCGTCCGTCACGGTGCCGCTGACGGCGAACTCGTACTGCCCGCGGTTGCCCAGGGCAACGCGGGTCGCCCAGTCCGGCAGCGCCAACTGCACCTGGATGCCCACCGCGGCCAGGTGCTGCTGCATCAGCACCGCCGTGTCCTTGTGCATCCCGTACTGCGCGGTGGACAGCAGCGTGCAGGCGAAGCCGTCGGGCTTGCCGGCTGCGGCGAGCAACCCCTTCGCCTTCGCCGGGTCATAGGTCCAGGCGCGGGACAGCGCGTCGTCGTGGAACGGGCTGCCCGGCACGATCGGCAACCCTTCCAGCACCGAGCCGCGCCCGAAGAACACCGACTTGACGATCTCCTCGCGGTTGATGGCATGCGCCACCGCCAGCCGGACGCGGGGGTCCGTGAAGGGGCCGCGGGCGCCGTTGAAGGTGACGTACATGACGGGTCCGTCCGTCGTCTCCAGCTTCAGCTTCGGGTCCGCCTCGATAGCGGCCATGGATTGCCAGGGCACGTACTCGATCAGGTCCACGTCGCCGGTCTGCAGCGCCGCCACCCGCGCAGTCTCGTCCGCATACACCGTCATCTCGATGGCCTTCAGCCGCGGCAGGCCCGGCCGGTAGAACCTGTCGAACGCCGCGAGGCTGACCGACACGCCGCGGTCCTGCGCCTGGACGACGAACGGGCCGCAGCCCACGCCCACCCCGTTGCGGTCGAGCGTCCCCTTGGCGACGATGGGCATCTCATATAGCGCCAGCCAGATCGGCAGGGTGGCGGTGGGCTGCTTCATGATGATGCGGACGGTGCGCGGGTCCGGCGTCTCGATGCGCTCCACGCCCTGGAACTGCGCCCGCATGTAGGCGACCGACTTCTCCGCCGCGACCTGCTCCAGCGTCCACTTCACGTCCTCGGCGGTGACCGGGGCGCCGTTGTGGAACGACGCCTGCCGCAGGTGGAACACCCAGCCGTTGCCGTCGTCGCGCTCCCAGCTCTCGGCCAGCTCGCCGCGCAGGTTCCCCTTGGTGTCGTAGGAGGTCAGGCCGCGGTGGGTCAGCAGCGTCACGGTCGCCGCGGCGGTGCCGGACTGCACCCAGGGATTGAAGCTGGGCGGGTAGCTGGACAGGCCGAACCGCAGCGGCCCGGTCCGCACCGCCGCGGAAGCCGGGCGGCGCAGGAACGGCAGCGCCATCCCGGACAGCCCGGCGGCAAGGAGGGTGCGGCGGCGTGTCGTCATGGTTCGGCATCCCCTCGGGAATATTGCGGGTAGTTCGCCTGGGCGGCCTCCGGCGTGATCCGGCGTTCCGCGATGTCGCGGCGCACGGCCTTCAGCGCCCGCTCCTGCGGCGGCCCGTAGCCGCCGGCGCCGGGCGTCACGATCTCCACGGTCTGCCCGGCCTGCAGCACGCCGGAACCGTACGTGAACCCCTCGACCCCCGGGCCATAGGCGAACGACCCCTTGCCGCCGGGCAGCCCGCCGTCCAAACCCCACGGGGCCGACAACGTGCGGGAGCCGCCGACGCGCAGCCGGGTCATCCGCTCGGCACGATACACCCGGCGCAGGCCCATGCCGCCGCGCTGCCGCCCTGCCCCGCCGGAGCCGTCCACCAGCTCGTAGCGCAGCACCGTCAGCGGATACTCGATCTCCAGCGCCTCCACCGGCAGGTTGCTGGTGTTGGTCATGTGGACGTGGACCCCGTCCAGCCCGTCCCGGTCCCGGCGCGCGCCGGAGCCGCCGCCGATGGTTTCAAGGTAGATCCAGGTGGCCCCGTCCGCCTGCTCGCCGATGAAGCTGGCCACGGTGACGGACCCGTTGCACGCGGCGATCACCCGGTCCGGCACCACCTGCGCCAGGGCGCCTTGGATCAGGTCCACCACGCGCTGGCACGGGCCGATGCGCCCGTTCACCGCGGCGGGATGCACGCAGTTCAGGATGCTGCCGGGGCGTGCCACCACGTGCAGCGGGCGGGCTAGCCCGGCGTTGGGCAGGACGGTGGGGTCCACCACCGTCTTGACCGCGTAGTACACGGTGGAGAGCAGCGCCGTATAGACCATGTTCAGCCCGGCCCGCACCTGGTCCGGCGCCTCGAACCGCAGGGTCATCTCGTCGCCGGCCACCGTGACCTCGCACGAGACCGGCATCTCGCCGTCAACCTCCAGGTCGTCGTAAACGTCGGCGAAGCCGTAGGTGCCGTCGGGGATGGCGGCGATGCCGGCCCGCATCTTGCGCTCGGCATAGTCCAGCAGAGCGTCGCCTGCCGCCAGCACCACCTCGCGCCCGTACTTGCGGCACAGCGCGCCCAGGCGCTCCACCCCCAGCCGGTTGGCCGCCATCTGCGCGCGCAGGTCGGACAGGCGCTCCCGCGGGACCTGGCAGTTCAGCAGGATCAGCTCCTGCACGTCCGCTTGCAGCTCACCGGCGCGATACAGCCGGATGGGCGGGATGCGCAGCCCCTCCTGGTAGATGTGTGCGTGGCCGCGGTCGGCGAAGTCCGCGTGGTGCGCGGTGTTGACCGCCCAGGCGACGATCCCGCCATCCACGAAGATGGGTTCCGCCAGCACGATGTCCGGCAGGTGGGTGCCGCCCCCTTCGTAGGCGTCGTTGCCCACGAACACGTCGCCGGGCCGCATCCCGGCGACGGGGTGCCGCTTCAGGATGTGCGGGATGATGCCGATGAACGACCCCAGGTGCATCGGGATGTGCTCGGCCTGGCACAGCGTATCGCCGCGCGTGTTGAACAGCGCGGTCGAGCAGTCCCGCCGCTCCTTGATGTTGGTGGAGTAGCTGGCCCGCACCAGCGCCTCCCCCATCTCCTCCGTGATGGACGACAGCGCGCTGCCGATGACCTCCACCGTGATCGGGTCCACGGTGACGGGTGTCGGGAGTCGCAGGGCCTGGCTCATGCGGCCTCCAGGATCAGGTTCAGGTAGGGATCGACCTGGCCGGTCATGCCGGGTAGCAGCACGGTGGTCGTGTCCATCTGCTCGACGATGGCCGGCCCGGCGACCGCGTTGCCGGACCGCAGCAGCGTGCGGTCGTACACCGGGCAGGCTACGAACCCGCCGGCCTCCGGCAACCAGACGTCCCGCGCGCCGGCTACCGCCGCCGAGCCGTCCGGCCCCGCATCCGGCTGGGGCCGGAACTCGGCCTTCCGCACCAGCCCGGCAGCCTCGACGCGGAAGGTCACGAGCTGCACCGCCTCGCCGTCCGCGACGAACCCGTACAGCCGCTGGTGCGCCGCAGCGAACCCCGCGGCAAGCTGGTCCAGCGTCGCCGCCGTCACCGGCCCGTCCGGGATCGGCACCGCCAACTCGTAGTTCTGCCCGGCATAGCGCATGTCCACCGTGCGCGTCAGCTTCTGCTGCCCCAGCGGGATGCCCTCGCCCTCGAACCACTCGGCGGCCCGCGCCAGCAGCCCGGCAAAGGCCTCCTCGATCCCCGGGACCGCCGATGCGCCCAAGGTCGTGAGCCGCGTGGCGGCGAAGTCCGCGCGCAGGTCGGTCAGCAGCAGCCCCATGGCGCAGAGGATGCCCGGGTTGAGCGGCACCAGGATGCGGCCGATGTCCAGCTCCCGCGCCAGCCGGGCGGCGTGCAGCGGCCCGGCGCCGCCGAACGCCATCAGCACGTAGTCGCGCGGATCGTGCCCGCGCTGCACGCTGACCACGCGGATCGCCCGCGCCATGTTCGCCGTGACGACCGAGATGATGCCCTGCGCCGTCTCCATCACCCCCATGCCGAGCTGCGCCGCCAGCCGCCCGATGGCGGCCCGCGCCAGGTCCTGCCGCACCGCCATGCGCCCGCCCAGCAGGTGCGTGGGGTTGAGCGTCTGCAGCACGACGTTGGCGTCGGTGACGGCAGCCTCCGTGCTGCCATGCCCGTAGCAGACCGGCCCCGGGAACGCGCCCGCCGAGCGCGGCCCCACCTTCAGCAGCCCGCCGCTGTCGACATAGGCGATGGAGCCGCCGCCGGCCCCGACGGTGTGGATGTCCAGCATCGGCGCCTTGATCGGGTAGCCGTGCACCATCGCCTCGCTCTTTAGGCGGCACATCCCGCCCTGCAGCAGGGCGACGTCCGTGCTGGTGCCGCCCATGTCGAAGGTGATCAGGTCATTGAAGCCCGCCAGCCCGCCCACCGCCTGCGCCGCCACGACGCCGGTGCTCGGCCCCGACAGGATCGTGCGGACCGGCAGCCGCGCCGCCTGCGCGAACCCGATCACCCCGCCGTTGGACTGCGTGAGGTTGGGCGGCACGCGCAGGCCCAGCGCTGTCAGCCGGTCGGCCAGGCGCCCGATGTAGCCCTGCATGACGGGTCCGAGATAGGCGTTGACCACGGCGGTGCTCAGCCGCTCGAACTCGCGGAACTCGGGCGCCACCTCGTGCCCGGTGCAGGCGAAGGCGTCCGGGAACTCCTCGGCGATGATGCACCGTGCCGTCTCCTCGTGCTGCGGGCGGACGAAGCCGTACAGGAAGCACACGGCGATGGCCGCGACGCCTTCGCCGCGCAGCGTGCGGACGGCGGCGCGCAGCGCGTCCTCGTCCAGCGCCGTCTCAACGGTGCCGTCGTGCCGGACGCGCTCGGGCACTTCCAGCCGCAGGTCGCGGGCGACCAGCACCGGCGCCTTCTCGGCTTGGAGGTCGTAGAGGTCAGGCCGCTTCTGCCTGCCGATCTCCAACAGGTCGCGGAAGCCGTCCGTGGTGATCAGCCCGGTCTTGACGCCCTTGTGCTGGATCAGCGCGTTGGTGCCGACGGTGGTGCCGTGGCCGAAGTAGCCGATGTCCCCGGCACCGGCGCCCACCCGAGCCGTGCCCTCCTCCACCCCCGATGCGATGCCGCGGGACGGGTCGTCCGGCGTGGACTGGACCTTCCACACCTCGATGGAGCCGCTTTCGTCCTCGAACAGGCAGACATCTGTGAAGGTGCCGCCGGAATCCACGCCCACGCGCCAGGTCACGGGATAGGGGTCTCCTAAGAATCTGCGACACGCCGGCATCGCATCACGTATACACGGCGCATGCAATTTAAATCAGTGCCCTGCCTGGCGAACCGTGCGGGATGCTGACAGAGATGGCGCCATGAGGAACACGCCTGTATCCGGCGGCCCCGCCGGACCCCGTATCCCTGCACGGGACCGCGTCCGCGCCTTTGTGCGCGACGGCATCATGAGCGGCGCCTTCGCCGCCGGCACCTTCCTGGAGGAGGAGCAGATTTCGGCCGCCACCGGCGTGTCCCGCACCCCGGTGCGCGAGGCGTTCCAGCAGCTCCACAGCCAGCGCCTGATTGACCTGCTCCCCCGCCGGGGCGCCATGGTCCGTGCCGTGACCGTGCAGGAGCTGGTCGAGGTCTGCGAAACCCGGCTGATGGTCGAGGCCCACGTGGCCCGCAAGCTGTGCTCGGGACGCCAGCCGGTGCCGCCGGTCATGCTGTCGGCGTTAACCGCCATGCAGGGGGATCCGCAGGGCAGCCTGACGGCGCATGTCGGGCTGAACACCGCGTTCCACCAGGGACTGGTCGCCGCATCCGGCAACGAGGTCATCATCAGCCTGTACGACGCCCTCAGCACCCGGCAGGAGCGCGTCGCGATGACCGCCGTCACGATCAGCCCGGGCCGCCGCAAGCTCATCCTAGACGAGCACGAGAGATTGGTGGCGGCCCTGGCTGCCCACGACGCGGAGGCCGCGGTCGCCGTGCTGGCCGTCCACCTGCGCCCTGTGCGGGAGATACTCTCCCAGCTCCCAGATGCCGGGGCCGAGTAGTCAGGGCTGGCGCCGGGCCGCCCTTCACCGGATGGCTACAGCGTGTCTTCCAGCCGGCAGTTCACCAGCAGCTCGGCGACGACCGCCGTGTTGGGCAGGCGCATGAGCGTGTCGATCAGCACCGCCAGGTCCTCAGGGCGCGTCATACCGTCACGGGGCCAGGCTGCGTCGGCCGTCATGTCCGTCGCGACGAAGCCTGGGCAGACCGCCGTGGCGCGCACGCCGTCGTCGAAGCCCTCCCGCCGCACGGCGTGGGTCAGCGCGACCATGGCGAACTTGGTCAGCGCATAGCCCACGTTGACGTTGCGCACGCGCTTGCCGGACAAGGACGACAGGTTCGCCACCCGGCCGGTGCCGCACGCCTTCAGGTGCGGCATCGCCAGGCGGATCAGCCGCATCGGCGCCTTCACGTTGACCAGCCACATGGCGTCCAGCGCGTCTTCGTCCGGGTCCATCAGCGGCGACTCCGGGTTGATGCCGGCGGCGTTCACCAGCCCGTGCAGGGCGCCGAAGCGCTCCACGGTGGCCGCGACCCAGGCGGCGGCGCTAGCGGTGTCCTCGGCGTCGTAGCGCTGAACCATCAGCCGGTCCGTCCCGGTCAGGCCGCGCGGGCTGCGCACCCCGGCCGAGACCTGGAAGCCAGCGGCCAGCAGCCTCTCCACCACCGCCCGCCCGATGCCGCGCGACGCGCCGGACACCATCACCACGCGGCCGCCCGGGTCGAGCATCAGGCGGCCTCCCTGGCCGGGACGGCGTGCGGGCGGCAGTTGGCGGTGGGCAGGTGCAGCAGGTACGGCATTCCGATAGGGTCCAGGTAGAGTCTTCGATGCTAACTCCAGACCGGGGCGGAGGGGAACGGGCGTGGGCAGGGCCGCTGCAGGGTCGCTTACGCGGCCCCGGGCGGCGGGGGCGCGTGCCGTCGATTAATAGGCCCGTGCAGGGCCACGCTGGCGCGGACTCGGGCGCCATGAATCCGTTTGACCCTATAACCGCTGCATGTTTAATATGATGTATACGTCACGCATAAATCTTACGCCCCGTCCCGGGCTGTGGCCGAACTGCCGGGCAGGCTTGCCGGATGGAGCAACGGCACGCCATCCTGTCTCAGTGCCGTCCTGGTCCCGGTCGGTGCCCCGATGCATCCGCGCCCGCAACTCCCCCTGACCTCCCCATTCTCAAGGAGACCGTCATGACCCGCTATGAGATCGGTCCGATGCCGGCGCAGATCAGCGTGGAGGTCGCGGCCCTGCTGCGACAGGCTGAGACCGCCACGGTCGGGCACTGGCGGCACTGGGGTTTCTGCGACCGCCGCATCCGGGCCATGGTCCGCGGTCCCCGCGTGGCCGGCACCGCGGTGACGGTCGCCATTCCCGGCCCGGACTCCACCGCGCTGCACCACGCGCTCGGCTTGCTCCGGCCCGGCGACGTGCTGCTCGTGGACCGGCTGGGCGACGACCGCCACGCCTGCTGGGGCGGCGGCGTCACGGTCGCGGCCAAGGCCGCCGGAGCCGTGGCCGGCGTCGTGGACGGCCCCACCACCGACATCGAGGAGATCCAGGCCTCCGCCTTCCCGATGTGGTCGCGCGGCCTGGCGCCGGTCACCACCCGCATCTACGACCTGGGCGGGCGCATCAACGTGCCGGTCAGCATCGGCGGCGTGGTCGTGATGCCCGGCGACGCCGTCATCTGCGACGAGAGCGGCGTCCTTGTCCTGCCGCCGGGCGAGGCGGAGGAGGAGGCGCGCCGCGCAATCGAGACACAGCAGCGCGGGCTGCAGACGCAAGACCGCGTCGCCCGCGGCGAGAAGCTGGGCGCGCTGTCCGGCGCCACTGCCAAGGTGCTGGCATGAGGGCCGTCCTAGCCGCCGCCGCCCTGGCCGGGATGGCGGCGGCCCTGATGCCGCCCGCATGGGCGGAGCCGCCGCGTGTGCTGGGCTACTCGGGCGTGTTCGAGGACAACTACACCGCCGCCGTCGTCGCCCCCTTCGCCGCGGCGGGAACGTCGGCGCAGTACGTCGGCGGCGACAGCTCGGCGTCCATGCTCGGCCAGCTCCGCACCCAGAAGACCGACCCGCAGCTCGACGTCGTCATCATGGACACGACGACGGCCGCCCTGGCGTGCAGCGAGGGCCTGGTCGAGCCGCTGACCCCGGCGATGCTGCCCGTGCTGGACCAGCTTGACCCGCAGGCGCGTGCCGCCGGGGGCGCGTGCGGGCCGGGAGTCACGTTCGATCACCTCGTCGTCGTGTATGACACGGCGAAGGTCGTGCCCGCGCCCACGTCGCTGCAGGTGCTGTGGGACCCCGCCTGGAAGGGCCGCGTCGCCGTCGATGCGCCGCCCAACATCATCGGCCTCGCCCTCACCGCCGTCCTGGCGCACTCCATCTCCGGCGATTGGAGGAAGGCCGACGGCGCGTTCGACCGGCTGAAGGCGCTCGGCCCGGCGGTGCAGACCTTCCAGCCGCAGCCCGATCCCTACACCCTGGTGCTGAACGGCACGCTTGCCGCCGCGACGGGCTGGAACGCCCGCGGGCAGCTCTACCGCGACCGCTCGGCGGGCAAGCTCGGTGTGATGCTGCCCAGCGAGGGGACGGCGTTCCAGATCAACACCATCAACCTGGTGAGGGGCGCCAAGAACCGGGACGCCGCACTGGCCTTCATCGCCTATGCGCTGTCGGCGCCGGCGCAGAAGGCGTTCACCGAGCGCATGTTCTATGCGCCCACCAACACCACGGCGCAGATCGACCCCGCGGCGGCCGCGCGCACCGCGGCCTCCCCGGACAACAAGGCCAGGGTCGTGCCGATCGACTGGCCCGAGATGCTGCGCCTGCGCGACGGCTGGAACCAGCGCTGGCGCCGCGAGGTCATCAGCGCCGGGCGATGAGCGCCGGGCAGTGAGCGGGGGCCACCTGGTCCTGGAACGCCTCACCCGCTCGTTCGGCGGCACGCCCGTCGTGCGGGGGATCGACTTGGCGGTGCCGCAGGGCGCGCTGGTGGCGCTGCTCGGCCCGTCGGGGTGCGGCAAGACGACGACGCTCCGCATGGTGGCCGGGCTGGACCGTCCGGAGTCCGGGCGGGTCCTTGTCGGCGGGCGGGACATCACGGCGCTGCCGCCGCACAAGCGCCGGATGGGCGTGGTGTTCCAGTCCTATGCGCTGTTCCCGCACATGAGCGCGGCGGGCAACGTGGCCTTCGGGCTGGAGATGAACGGGGTGCCGAAGGCGCAGCGCGCGGGCCGGGTCGCGGCGGCGCTGGCCCTGGTCGGGCTGCCGGACCGCGCCGGCGCCCGCCCGCGCGCCCTGTCCGGCGGGCAGCAGCAGCGTGTCGCTCTGGCCCGCGCGCTGGCCATCGAACCCGACGTGCTCCTGCTGGACGAGCCGCTGTCGGCGCTGGACGCCAAGCGGCGGGAGGAGCTGCGGGTCGAGATGCGCCAGATCCAGCGCCGCGCCGGCACGACGACGCTGTTCGTCACGCATGACCAGGCGGAGGCGCTGGCGATGGCGGACCTGGTCGCGGTGATGGACGGCGGCACGATCGTGCAGCTCGGCACCCCGGAGGCGGTGTTCGAGCGTCCGGCCACGCCCTTCGTTGCCGGCTTCGTCGGCCGCAGCGCGCGGTTCAACGGGGTGTTGGAGGGCGGCGCTATCCGCGTCGGCGCCGTGCGGCTGCTGGCACTGGGCCTGGGGTCCGGCGTGGCGCAAGGCGGCATGGGCCAAGGCGGCCTGACCCAAGGTGGGGCGGTCCAGGTCTTCGTCCGCCCGCACCACATCCGCCTGCTGTCCGACGGAGAGCAGGCCGAGAACTGCATGGACGGCACCGTCGCAAGCCTGGCCTATGCCGGCGAGGTGGTCCACGCGGCGGTCGCGCCCCTGGGCCAGGACGGCGCCGCGCTGATCCCGGTCGAGCTGGGCACGCAGGGCGGGGCTTGGCGCGGGCTGCAGCCGGACCAGCCGGTCCGGGTGGGCTGGGCAGCGGCGGACACAATATGGTTCCCGGCGTGACTGGGCGCGGAACCCTGCATATGACCAGGCGGGACATGCGCGCATGACCCCGCGCGCGGCCCGGGGCGGCGGCCTCGCCCTCTGCGCCCCGGCGCTCGCGGTGCTCGGGCTGGCCTTCGCCTGGCCGATGCTGGCGCTGCTCCGCATGAGCCTGAACCGCACCGGCGACGGCGGCGAGCTGATCCCGGCCTGGTCGGGCGACAGCTACGCCAAGCTGCTCGGCGACGGCTTCGTCTGGACGCTGACGCGCGACAGCCTGCTGCTGGCCGCCACCGCCGCGACCGCCGCGGTGCTGCTGGCCTATCCCATGGCGCTGATGCTGTTCCGCAGCCGGAGCCGCTGGCGCGGGGTGCTGGCCGTCGTCGCCGTCGCGCCCCTGCTCGTGTCCGGCACCGCGCGGGTGATCGGCTGGCTGGTTATCCTCGGCGACGGCGGGCTGGCCAATGCCGCGTTGCGGGCGCTGGGCCTGCCGTCCGCGCATCTCATCAACAACTGGACCGGCGTCCGCATCGGCCTGACCGAGAGCGTGATGCCCTACGCCGTCATGGCCCTGCTGGCCGGGTTCGGGCGGCTGGACTCTCGGCTGGAGGAAGCCGGGGCCACGCTGGGCGCCCCGCCGCTGCTGGTGTTCTGGCGCATCACCCTGCCGCTGACCGCCGGGGCGGCCGTGTCGTCGTGGATGCTGGCCTTCGTGCTGTCCATCTCGGCCTTCGTGACGCCGCACCTGATGGGCGGCGGGCGCGTCTTCGTCCTGGCGACCGAGATCTACGACGGCGCCACCCAGACGCTCGACTGGCCCGGCGCGTCGGCGCTGGCGGTGTTCACCCTGATCTTGCTCCTGCTGCTCCTGGCGGGCCAGGGCGCCGCGGCGGCCCGGGCGGCTGGGACCGCGGTGCGATGACCCGGCTGCTCGCCGCTGTGGGCTATGCGTTCCTGCTGGCGCCGCTGCTGCTGGTCGCGGTCATGAGCGTGTCCGACGACCCGTTCCTGACCTTTCCGCCGCATGGCTGGTCCTTGCGGTGGTACGGGGCGCTGCTCCACAACGGCGCGATGCTCGCCGCGGCGCGGAACAGCGCCATCCTGGCCGCCGTGGCGACGTCGGCGGCGCTGCTGGCGGGGGTCCCGGCGGCGCTGGCCGTGGCCCGCGGCACGGCGCCGCCCGGGGTGGCCGCCGCGCTGTCGGCCCCGCTGCTGCTGCCCACCCTCATCATCGGGCTGGGCCTGCTGCTGGTCCTGCAGCCCCTGGGCCTGGTCGCAACCTGGCCCGGCCTGGTGCTGGCCCACCTGGTGATCGTGCTGCCCTTCGTCGTCCGCCTGATGACGACCGCCCTCGCGGCGCTGCCGCCCGACCTTGCCGAAGCCGCGTCCACACTGGGCGCCAGCCCGGCCCGCACGCTGGTCCGGGTCACGCTGCCGCTGGCAGCGCCGGGCATCATCGCGGCGGCGACGCTGGCGTTCCTGGTCAGCTTCGACGAAACGGTGATCAGCCTGTTCCTTGTCGGGCCGCGCCTGGTCACGCTGCCCATCGCGCTGTTCCGCTACGCCGAAAGCCGGGCCGACCCGCTGGTCGCCGCCCTGGCCGTCGTGCTGATCGTGCTGACGCTGTTGGCCGTCACGGTCGTGGACCGCCTGACCGGCTTCACCCGCACGGTCGCCCGGACGTGACGGACGGACGGGACCGCGCGGTCATCCAGGACGGGCATCCCATGGCCACCTTCGGTTTCGAGTGCGAGAAGCAGCCGGCATCCGGCACCGGCATGGCCGTCACCAACCATCCCCTGGCGACCGGGGCCGGGGCGCAGGTCCTGCTGGCCGGCGGCAACGCCGTGGACGCCGCCATCGCCGCGCTGTTCGCCCTCACGGTGGTCGAGCCGATGATGGTCGGGGTCCTGGGCGGCGGGGTCGCCCATATCCGCCTGCCCGACGGCACCCACACCGTGATCGACGGCCTCAGCACCGCGCCCGGGGGGGCACGGCCGGACATGTACCGCACGGTGTCGGACACGCTCCCGGACTACCAGGAAACCGCAGGGCGGCAGAACACCGTCGGCGCGCTGGCGGTCGCCGTCCCGGGCGCGCTGGCCGGCTGGTGCGCGGCCCTGGCGGCGCATGGGACCATGCCGCTGGCCGACGTGATAGCGCCCGCCATCGGGCTGGCTGAGGCCGGGTTCACGGTCACACCCTATTTGTCCACCTGCGTCCAGGACTGCGCGGCGGACCTGGCCGGCGACCGGGACCTTGCCGCCACCTTCCTGCCCGGCGGCGCCCCGGTCGCGGCGGGCACGCGCCTGAGGCGCCCGGACTATGCCGGCACCCTGCGGACCATCGCAGCCGACGGCCCCGGCGTGCTGTACGGCGGGCCGCTCGGCCAGGCCCTGGCCGGCTTCATGGCGGAGGCTGGCGGGCTGATCGGGCAGGAGGATCTGGCGCGCTACGCCGTCCGCACGCGGGAGCCGGTCCGCAGCCGGTATCGCGGCTGCGAGATCATAGGCCCGCCCCCGCCCGCCTCGTCCGGCGTCCACATCGCGCAGATGCTGAACATGCTGGAGCCCTACGACATCCGGGCGATGGGCTTCGGCTCCGCGGACAGCGTCCACTTGCTGGCCGAGGTGATGAAGGCCGCATTCGCGGACCGCGCGGTGGCCACCGCCGACCCGGACTTCGTCGCCGTGCCCACCGCGCGCCTTATCTCCCCGGCCTTCGCGGCGGAGCGCCGCGCCGGGCTGGACATGGCGCGTGCGAAGGCGTGGACGCCGGGCCTGACCGCGGGCGGCCCGCTCCCGCGGGAAAGCGCGGACACCACGCACGTCACCGTCGCCGACCGGCGCGGGGTGGTGGTCAGCACCACCCAGACCATCAACAGCCTGTTCGGCGCCCGGGTCTCGGTGCCGGGCACCGGGCTGATCTGCAACAACTACATGCTCAACTTCGACCCGCATCCCGGCCATGCCCTGTCCATCGCGCCGGGCAAGCGGGTGTTCACGTCCATGGCGCCGATGATCGTCTTGCGGGACGGGCGGCCCGCCTACGCACTGGGCCTGCCCGGCGGACTGCGCATCTTCGCCTCGGCCATGCAGGCGATCATCAACCTTGTCGACCACGGCATGTCCCTGCAGCAGGCGGTCGAGGCCCCGCGCGTGTTCACCCAAGGGCACGTGCTGGAGCTTGAGACGGCCTTGCACGACAGCCTGGCCCCCGCGCTCGCCGCCCGCGGCCACCGCGCCGCCGCCATGCCGCGCATCGCCGGCGGCATGAACGCCATCGCGTTCCAGCCCGGCGGCACCCTGCTCGGCGCGGCCTGCTGGCGCGCGGACGGGACGCCGGTCGGGATCGGCGGCGGCCTGGCCCGTGAGGGCGTCAAGTTTGTCATCTGATCCCAGGAGCGCACATGACGATGCACATGCCTGAGACCATCGCCGTCTTGGACCCGCTCAACGAGCGGACCGCCCAGCAGATGCGCGCGCTGCTGCCGCCGGGCTTCGTGCTGACGCATGGCGCCGCACGGGACGAGGCGCACCTGCAAGCCGTGATCCGGGATGCCGACTACGCGATCTCCGGCCAGATCGCGGTGACTGGGCCGGTGCTGCGCGCGGCCACCCGGCTGAAGCTGTTGCACAAGTGGGGCGTGGGCGTGGACAACTTGGACCTCGCCACCGCACGCGCGCTGGGCATCAAGGTGGCCCGCACCACGGGGAGCAACGCGGTCCCGGTGGCCGAGCTGACGATCGGCCTGATGATCTCGTGCCTGCGCGGCCTGGTCCACGTGGCATCCGAGCTGAGCGAGGGACGCTGGGCGGCCGGCAACTTCGCGCGTCCGGCCTACCTGCTGTCGGGCAAGACCGTGGGCGTGGTCGGCTTCGGCCCCGTCGGGCAGGCCGTCGCCCGGCTGCTGGCCGGGTTCGGCTGCACGGTGCTGTACGCGGCGCCCCGGCGGGCCGACCCGGCGCTGGAGGACAAGCTGGGCGTCCGCCACGTGCCGCTGCCGGTGCTGCTGGCGGAGGCGGATGTGGTGTCCCTGCACTGCCCGCTGACGCCCGAAACCTCAGGGATGATCGACCGGGCCGCGCTTTCGGCGATGAAGCGCTCCGCCGTGCTGGTGAACGTGGCGCGCGGCGGCGTGGTGGTCGAGGCCGACCTGATCTGGGCGTTGCAGAACCAGGTGATCCACGCCGCGGCGATGGACGTGTTCGAGACCGAGCCGCTGCCGCCGGATAGCCCGCTGTACGGGGTGGCCGGGCTGACGGTAACGCCGCACATCGCCGCCGGCTCGGTTGATGTGTTCGACAAGACGGTCGCGCAAATGTTCCGCAACATCGGGCATGTGTCGCGGGGAGAGCCGGTGCCGGAGCGGGACAGCGTCGTTGGGTGACCGTCGGCCACGGCCTGGCATGCGATCCGGCGCAGCGCCGACGGATTTCTGTTCGGAACACTCGTTGGCAGCCGGCAGGATTCCACTGCCATGCTTCCGAGCGTCCTCGTCTCAGCCATCCGCCAGGTGCGCGCGGCGAAATAACGCCCGTATCGCCCGTCCGGCAGGGGCCGCCCTACGTTCCCTGCCTGCCCAGGAGATGCCATGACACCGCCCATGCTCCGCATCGGCTTCGATATCGGCGGCACGTTCACCGACTTCGTGCTCGCCGATCCGGCAACCGGTGCCCTGCGCCTGCACAAGCGGCTGACCACGCCGGAGGACCCGGCCATCGGCGCGCTGGACGGCCTGCGCCAGGTCATCGCGGACCACGGCGCCGAGCTTCCGGACGTGGCCGACATCGTGCATGGCACGACGCTCGTGACCAACGCCGTCATCGAGCGCAAGGGCGCACGCCTGGCCTTGCTGACCACCGCCGGCTTCCGCGACGTGCTGGAAGCCGGGACCGAGCAGCGCTATGACATCTATGACCTGTTCCTGACCTATCCCGAGCCGCTGGTGCCGCGCCGCCTCCGGCTTGAGGTGTCCGAACGCATGGACAGGGACGGCCAGGTGGTAACGCCGCTGGACCAAGACGGCGTGCGCCGGGCCGCCCGCATCATGCGTGACGCCGGGGTGGAGGCGGTGGCGGTCTGCTTCCTGCACGCCTGGCGCGAGCCGCGGCACGAGCGGGAGGCCGCCGCCATCCTGCAGGCGGAGCTGCCCGGCGTCCCGGTGTCCCTGTCGTCGGAGGTGGTGGCGGAGATCGGCGAGTACGCCCGTTGCGTCACCACCTGCGCCAACGCCTACGTGCAGCCGCTGATGGCGACCTACCTGCGCCGGCTGGAGGGCACGTTGCGGGCAGAGGGCTTCATAGGGCAGTTGCGGCTGATGCACTCGGCTGGTGGGCTGGTGTCGCCTGCGGCGGCGCGCGACGTGCCGATCCGCCTATTGGAATCCGGCCCGGCCGGCGGCGCGCTGGCGGCGGCGCTGCTGGGCGCACGGGCCGGGCACGCGGACCTGCTGGCCTTCGACATGGGCGGCACCACCGCCAAGGCCTGCCTGATCGAGGCCGGGCGCCCCGGCATCGCCCCGGTGCTGGAAGCCGGGCGGGAGCAGCGGTTCAAGAAGGGGTCGGGCCTGCCGATCAAGGCCGCGACGGTGGACATGATCGAGATCGGCGCAGGCGGCGGCTCCATCGCCGCCATAGATGAGGTGGGGCTGCTGCGGGTCGGGCCGCGCTCCGCCGGTGCCGCGCCAGGTCCGGCCTGCTACGGCCGCGGCGGCGCCGAGCCGACAGTCACCGACGCCAACCTGGTGCTGGGCTACTACGATCCCGGCTTCTTCCTGGGGGGCACGATGGCGCTGGACGTAGCGGCAGCCCGCGACGCCATCGCCCGGGTCGCGGCGCCGCTGGGCCTGTCGGTCGAGCAGGCGGCCTGGGGCATCCACAAGGTCGTGGTCGAGGGCATGGCCGACGCCGCCCGCGTCTATCTGGTCGAGCGCGGCAAGGACCCGCGCCGCTACGCCATGGTCGGCTTCGGCGGCGCCGGCCCGGCCCATGCGGCGGAGGTCGCCCGCGCCCTGGGCATGGCGGAGCTGGTGGTGCCCCCGGCCTCCGGCGCGGCGTCGGCGCTGGGCCTCCTGGCCGCGCCGCTGTCGGCCAGCCGGGTGCGCTCCCTGCCGGTGCGGCTGGGACCGGGCTTCGACCCCGCGGCGATCCAGGCCGTTCTGACGGCGCTGGAGGCGGATGCGCGGTCGGAACTCGCGTCCGGCGGCGTCGCAGACGGCGTGCAAGTGGAGCGCAGCGCCGACATGCGCCTGGCCGGGCAGATGCACGAGATCGCAGTGCCGCTGCCAGCGTCGCTGGACTTGGACGGGCTGGCCGCGGCCTTCACCGCCGCCTACACTGCCCGCTACGCCGCCTTGCAGCCCGGCGCGTTGATCGAGGCCGTGAACCTCCGCGTCACCGCCACCGGCCCTACGCCAACCCTCGCCCTGCACGGCGCCGCCGTCTCGGCCACGGCGGCCCGCAAGGGCGAGCGGCCTGCCTGGTTCGGCGACGGCTTCCTCCCCACCCCGGTCTATGACCGCTACGCCCTGGCGGAAGGCGCCGTGATCCCCGGCCCCGCCATCATTGAGGAGCGGGAGGCGACGACCGTCGTCGCCCCCGGCGACACGCTGCGGGTGGACGCCGCCGGCAACCTCCGCATCGCCATCGGGGCTGCCAGCAGCATGGCGCTGGTGCAGCCCGGCATGACCCCCGCCCAGGCCCGCGCCGCCATCGAGGCCGACCCGATCGCGCTGGAGATCATGTGGAGCCGCCTGACCACCGTCGTGGACGAGATGTGGCTGACCATCATCCGCACCGCCTTCTCGCTCATCATCGCGGAATCCCAGGACTTCGCGTGCGAGCTGCTGGACCCGGCTGGCGAGACCCTGGCGCACTCGCCGCGCGCCATGCCGGTGTTCAACCTGACCCTGCCGCGCGCGGTGAGGGCGCTGCTGGCGCGCTTCCCCGCCGACACCCTGCAGCCCGGCGACATGCTGGTGACGAACGACCCCTGGCTGTGCGCCGGGCACCTGTTCGACATCGCCGTCGTCTCCCCGGTGTTCCGCGGCGGGCGGGTGGTGGCGCTGGTCGGCACGGTGGGCCACGTCGCCGACATCGGCGGCACCCGGGACAGCCTGCGCGCGCGCGAAGTCTTCGACGAGGGGCTGCAGATCCCGCCGATGAAGCTTGCCCGCGCCGGCAGGGACAACGAGGACCTGTTCACGATCATCGCCGAGAACGTCCGCAACCCCACGCAGGTCATCGGCGACATCCAGGCCTTCATGTCCGCCAACCGCATCGGCGCGCAGCGGCTGCTGGCCTTCATGGACGAGTATGGGCTGGACGACCTGCAGGCCCTGGCCGCCATCGTCCAGGACCGGGCGGAGGCCGCGATGCGCGCCGCCATCACCGCCCTGCCCGATGGGGAGTACGCGAGCAGCGTCAGCCTCAGCCCGGTGGATGCGGAGCTGACGTTGTCGCTGCGGCTGACAGTGGCGGGGGACCGGATCGAGCTGGACTTTGCCGGGGCGCCGCCGCAATTGGCCCAGGGCGGTGTCAACTCCACCATGAACTACACCGCGGCCCATGCGACCTACCCGCTCAAGTGCATGCTGACGCCGGGGGTTCGCGGCAATGCCGGGTGCTATCGCCCGTTTACGGTGCGCGCGCCGGAGGGCTCCATCCTGAACTGCACCCGCCCGGCGGCGGTCGCCGCGCGCACGCGGACGGGGTGGTACTTGGCGCCCGCCGTGTTCCGAGCGCTGGCCGAGGCGGCGCCGGGACTGGTGCAGTCGCCTACGGGCCTGCCGGTCGCGGTCAACGTGTCAGGCCGCACGCAGGATGGCGCCCTGTATGCGGACCACCTGTTCATGGGCGGCGGCCAGGGCGCCAGCCTGCATAGGGACGGCAAATCCGGCTTGCTCTACCCGACCTCCGCCGCCAACACCGCGGTCGAGGTGTTCGAGGCGCGGGTGCCCGTGCTGGTCATGGAGAAGACCTTCCTGGCCGACAGCGGCGGGGCCGGGCGGCGGCGCGGCGGGTTGGGCCAGCGCGTCCGCTTCCGCAAGCTGCACGATGACGGGCTGCCCACCCTGGCCGCCCTGTTCCCGGAGGGGGCCAAGGCGGTGCTGCCCGGCCTCGCGGGCGGCCACCCTGGCGCCCGTGCCTTTGCCGGGCTGCGCGCGCCGGACGGGACGCTGCTGCGCGACTGCGGCGCCGGGGAGTTGGTGGCGCTGACCCGCGCAGACGAGATCGCGGAGATCGTGTTCGCTGGCGGCGCCGGCTACGGCGACCCGCAGGCGCGGGACGGCGCCCGCGTGGCCGCGGACTTGCAAGACGGACGGATCACCGAAGCTGCGGCCCAGGACACCTACGGCGCAGCCCAACCCCGCGCGGCGGAGTAGAGCCATGGACACCCTGACCCCCACGGCTTCCGTCCAAACGGGACGCCACCCCACCATCTTCGAGCCGGCGACGCTGATCCTGCTGGCGGTGCTGTGCGTCGTCGGCGCCATCATCGGGATGCAGCTCCTGGTGACGCTCGGGGTCACGGCCAACACCTCCGTCGTGGGCGCGTTGGTGGCGATGGGGTTGGCGCGGGTGCCGGTGCGGGCCTTCACGCGCTACCGCTCGATCCATGTGCAGAACTTGGCGCAGAGCGCCATCTCGGCGGCCACCTTCGGCGCGGGCAACAGCCTGCTCCTGCCGATCGGCATCCCCTTCCTGCTTGGGCGCGGGGACCTGGTGCTGCCGCTGCTGGGAGGCGTGGCGCTGGCGATGCTGGTGGACGCGACGATGCTGTACCGCTTGTTCGGCACCCGCGCCTTCCCGGCGGAGGGCGCCTGGCCGCCCGGCGTCGCGGCGGCGGAGGCGATCCGGGCGGGGGACGAGGGCGGGCGGCGCATGGCCGTGCTGGGCGGCGGCCTGGCGGCGGGCATCGTGGGCACGGGACTCCTGGGCATCCCCATGTCGGCGTTCGGCGTCGCGTTCATCGGCAACATCTGGGCGCTGTCCATGTTCGGGGCGGGGCTTCTGATCCGCGGCTACTCGCCGCAACTGTTCTCGGGCGTGCTGCCCGGCGGCGACATCGCCAAGGCCTACATCCCGCACGGGCTGATGATCGGCGCCGGGCTGGTGGCGCTGGTGCAGGTCGGGATGGTGATGTCGGCGCGGCGGACGGCGGCGGATGGGCCGGGGGACGGCCGGGTCGGGCGGGCGCTGGGCTTGGGCGCGCTGGCCTATGTCGCTATTGCCGTTCTGATCGCGGCGGGCGGCGGCCTGCTGGCTGATCTGTCCCTGCCGATGCTGGTGGCCTTCGTGCTGTATGCGGCCTTCGCGGCGCTGGTTCATGAGCTGATCGTCGGCCTGGCGGCCATGCATTCCGGTTGGTTCCCGGCCTTCGCCGTGGCGCTCATCACCCTGATCCTGGGCATGCTGGCGGGCTTCCCGCCGGTGGCGCTGGCGCTGCTGGTCGGGTTCTCCGCCGCGACCGGGCCGGCGTTCGCCGACATGGGCTACGACCTCAAGGCCGGCTACATGCTGCGCGGACTGGGCGCGGACCCGGTGTTCGAGGCGGATGGGCGGTTCCAGCAGTACCTCGCCGCCATGTTCGCCTTCGTCGTGGCCGGCGTCGTGGTGCTGCTGTCCTACCCCGGCTACTTCGCGGCGGGCCTCGTGGCGCCGGTGGCCAAGGTCTATGTCACCACGATCCAGGCCGGCGCGGCACCCGGCGTGGCGTGGCAACTCTTCCTCTGGGCGGTGCCGGGCGCCCTGCTTCAACTGATCGGCGGGCCGAAGCGGCAGCTCGGCGTTCTGTTCGCGACCGGCATGCTGATCCTGTTCCCCGCCGCGGGCTGGGCGGTGCTGGCCGGGGTCGCGCTGCGGCTGGTGTATTCGCGGGTGCGCGGTGCTGCGGCCGCGGGCGAGATGGAGGTGTTCGCCGGCGGCGTCATCGCGGGCGACGCGCTGACCGGCTTCGCCAAGGGCGTGGCCGCCAACGTGGGACGGTGACGGTATAACAGAGGTGTCCGACCAATGAACAAGCGGCAGATGCGGCTGGGCCTGTCCATGCGCTACCTGGGCTACCACGACGCGGCCTGGCGGCATCCTGACGTGCCGGCGGGCGGGTCGTCCGACTACCACCACTTCCTCCGTTGCGCCCGGCGCGCGGAGCAGGGCCTGTTCGACATGGTGTTCTTCGCCGACGGCATCGGCGTGCGGGCCAACGACGACCCGCCGGGGTCGCTCAGCCACTCCAACCGCAACGTCGAGCTGGAGCCGCTGACCCTGCTCTCCGCCCTGGCGCCGATGACCCGGCATATCGGCTTGGTCAGCACCGCCAGCACCACCTACAACGAGCCGTATCACGTCGCGCGCAAGTTCGCCTCGCTCGACCACATCAGCGGCGGCCGGGCCGGCTGGAACATCGTCACCTCCTGGTCCGAGCAGGAAGCCTGGAACTTCAGCCGCGACACGCACCTGGACTACGACACCCGCTATGACCGCGCGCGGGAGTTCGTGGAGGTGGTGACGGGCCTGTGGGACAGTTGGGAGCCGGACGCCTTCGTCCACGACAAGGCGACGGGGCAGTTCTACGACCCGGCCAAGCTGCACACGCTGCACCACCGGGGCAAGCACTTCCAGGTCCGCGGCCCGCTCAGCGTGAGGCCCACGCCGCAGGGCCGTCCCATCCTGGTGCAGGCCGGCGCCAACCCGATGGGGCAGGAGATCGCCGCGGCGAGCGCCGACGTGGTTTATGCCTCCATCAACGGTCTGGAGCAGGCCCGCACCTACTACGCCGGCGTGAAGGAGCGCATGGCCAAGTACGGCCGCCACCCGGACGCGCTGCGGATCATGCCGGCGCTGATCCCCATCGTCGGCGCCACGCGGGCGGAGGCGCAGGCCAAGCTGGACCAGTTGCAGGCTTTGATGGATCCGCTGGTCGGCCTGTCCCGCATCTACGGCCTGATGGGGGACCTGTCGGGCTACGACCTCGACGGGCCGGTTCCGGAACCCGTGGGGTCCAAGGTCCGCAGCCTCGCCTATGGCTGGTACGAGCGCTCCAAGCGCGAGGGCCTGACCATCCGCCAGATGTACAGCGAGTATGCCATCGGCGAGGGCCACCGCGTGATTGGCACGCCGGCCGACATCGCCGACGCAATGGAGGAGTGGATGGACGTGGGCGCCGCCGATGGGTTCAATATCACGCCGACGCACCTGCCGGGCGGCATTGACGACTTCGTGGAGCTGGTGGTGCCCGACCTGCAGCGGCGGGGGCGGTTCCGCACGGCATACGAGGGCGCGACGCTACGGGAGAACATGGGCCTGCCGCCCCATGCCAGCCGGTGGCAGCCGGCGCAGGCGCAAGCGTGTGCCGGGGAGTGAGGCGCGTGACAGCCACTGCGACGACCTACGACGGGAGTATGGAATGAGCACCTTGCCAGCCTGGGCTGTGGCCGTCGCCCTGGCCCTGTCCGGCGCAGCCAGCGCGCAGGAGCACCTGGCCGTCGCCGCCTATGGCGGCAGCTACGAGACGATCATGCGGGAGGTCGTCATCCCGCCGTTCGAGAAGGCGAACGGGGTTGCCATCGACTACGTCGCCGGCAACTCGTCGGACAACATCGCCAAGCTGCAGGCGCAGCGCGGCAACCAGAGCGTGGGCGTCGCCGTGCTGGATGACGGGCCGATGGTGCAGGCGGCAGCGCTCGGCCTGTGCCAGCCGTTCCGGGACGACGCCACGAAGGCCGCGCTGTATCCCATCGCGCTACTCGCGGACGGGCGGGCCGTGGGCACCGGCTTCGGCTACACCGGCATCGCCTACAACACCAAGCTGTTCGCCGAGCGCGGCCTGCCCGTCCCGGCCTCCTGGGCCGACCTGGCGCGCCCGGAGTTCAAGGGCCGCCTCGCCATTCCCGGCATAGACAACACCTACGGCCTGCACACCCTGGTGATGCAGGCGCGCATCAACGGCGGTGGGGAGGCCAGCATCGACCCGGGCTTCAAGGCGATGCGCGAACGGGTCAACCCGAACGTGCTGGCCTATGAGAGCAGCCCCGGCAAGATGAGCGAGCTGTTCCAGTCCGGCGAAATCTGGCTGGCCGTCTGGGGATCGTCCCGCGTCGCCGCCATGCAGGCGTCGGGCTTCCCGCTCGCCATCGCCCGCCCGCGGGAGGGCGGGGTGGTGCTGATGACCGCCGGCTGCGTCGTGGCGGGCGCGCCGAAGCCGGAGCTGGCGCAGCGCTTCCTATCCTTCCTGCTGTCCCCGGATATCCAGGCCGCGTTCGCGCAGCGCTACGGCTCCGGCCCGACCAACCGCGATACCAAGCTGGACCCGGACACCGCGGCCAAGGTCGTGTTCGGGGAGGACCAGGTGAAGCAACTCGTGGGCCTGGACTGGGCCACGATCAACGCCCGCCGGGCCGAGTGGACCCGGCGCTGGCAGCGCGAGGTGGAGCGCTGAGCGGCGCCTTCCTCCAGCTTGATGCCTTGACCAAGCGGTATGGCGCCGCCGCCGCGGTCCAGGGCATGTCGCTGTCCGTGGCTCGTGGCGAGTTCCTGGGCGTGCTCGGCCCGTCCGGCTGCGGCAAGACCACGACTCTGCAGATGATCGCGGGCTTCGTGGCGCCGGACAGCGGCGGCGTCTGGCTAGACGGCGTGGAATTGACGCATGTGCCACCAGCCCGGCGCAACATAGGCATGGTGTTCCAGTCCTATGCCCTGTTCCCGCACATGACGGCGGCCGAGAACGTCGCCTTCGGGCTGGAGATGCGGCGCATGCCGCGGGCCGAGCGTGCCCGGCGCGTCGCCGCGGCGCTGGACCAGGTGCAGATGGCGCACCTGGCCGGGCGCTTCCCGCGCCAGATGTCCGGCGGCCAGCAACAGCGCGTGGCGCTGGCCCGCGCCCTGGTGATCGAGCCGAAGCTGCTGCTCTTGGATGAGCCGCTGTCCAACCTGGACGCCAACCTGCGGGAGGAGATGCAGGCCGAGCTGCGCGCGATGCAGCGCCGGGTTGGGATCACGACGGTTCTGGTGACGCACGATCAGGCCGAGGCCATGGCACTGTGCGGGCGCATCGCGGTGATGCAGGTGGGAAGGCTGGTGCAGGTGGACGCGCCCTGGCAAGCGTACGAGTCGCCGGCGGAAGCCTTCGTCGCGGACTTCCTGGGCCGCAGCAACCGCCTGCCGGCACGGGTGGACGGCGCATGGGGCGACGTGGACGGCCACCGCTTCCCGCTGCCCTGGTTGCTGCCGCCCGGCGACGCCGTGCTGCTGATCCGTCCGGAGCGCCTGCGCTTCCAGCCCGCCCAAGCGGACGGGATGCCCAGCGGCTTGGCCGGCCGGGTCGCGTCCCGTGCCTTCCTGGGGCATTGCTGGCTTTACCAAGTCGAGACCGCGGTCGGACCCTTGGCCGTCATGGCGCAGAACACCGGCGCGCCGCCGTCCGAGGAAGGGGCGCCCGTCCTGCTCGACTGGGACCCCGCCAGCCTGCGCCGACTGGATGCGCCGGGGCTGGTGTCATCCAAGCCGGCGTCGCCCCTGCTGGCTTCGCCATGACCGGGCGCCCGGCCCTGCTGGCCGCGCCTGCGGCGCTGGCTTACCTGTTCGTGCTCGTGCTGCCGCTCCTGGGCATGGCCGCGCTCAGCTTGCACGGTTTCGACTCCGCCCTCGGCGTGCAGCCGGGCTGGGGCGGGGAGAACTACGCCGACCTGCTGACGGACCCGCTATTCGGGGAGGCGATGGGCCGGACCTTCCGGGTCGCGGCGATCACCGCGGCGATCTGCCTGCTGCTTGGCGTGCCGGAGGCCTGGATCATCCATCGGATGTCCCCGGCCTGGCGCGGGGTGATGCTGCTGCTGGTGGTCGGGCCGCTGCTGGTCTCGGTCGTGGTGCGGACCTTCGGCTGGATGGTGCTGCTGGGCACGGGCGGGCTGCTGAACCAGGCGCTGCAGGCGCTGAGGGTGCCGGGCGCGCCGTTCCGGATTTTGTTCACCGAGTTCGCGATGGTGCTGGGCCTGGCCCATGTCATGTTGCCGCTGGTCGTGCTGTCGGCCTGGGCCAGCATGGGCCGGCTGGACCCGGCGCTGGCGCTGGCGGCGGAGGGGCTGGGCGCCGGGCCGCTGACGGTGTTCCGCCGGGTCGTGCTGCCCAATATCATGCCGGGCGTGTTGGGCGGCGGGCTGATGGTGTTTTGCCTGTCGGCCTCCGCCTTTGCGACGCCCGCCATCCTGGGCGGCAAGCGGCTGAAAGTCGCCACCACGATGGCCTACAACGAGTTCCTGAACACGCTGAACTGGCCGCTGGGGGCCGCCATCGCGGTGCTGCTGCTGCTGGCGATCCTGGGAGCCGCGACCCTATGGTCCGGCCTGGCCGGACGCACGGCTCTTCGGCGGCTCGGCGCGCCGTGAGGCGCGAGGGGAGTAGTGCGCCATGAGGCGGAACGGTCTCCTGGCGCTTGCCTTCCACTCAGTGCTGCTCGGCTTCCTACTGGCGCCGCTGGTCGTGGTGGTGTTGGTGTCGTTCACCGACCGGGGCTACCTGGCGCTGCCGTTCAGTGGGGCATCGCTGCGCTGGTGGCGGGCCATCCCGGCCAATCCGCAATTCGTGGACAGCTTGCTGACCACGCTGGCGCTGGCGACGGCGGCCGCCACCCTGTCCGCGGCCATCGCCGTCCCGGCCGCACTCGCCATCACCCGGCACCGCTTCCCCGGCCGGGCCGCGCTGTCGGCGCTGCTGGCGTCGCCGCTGATGATGCCGCATATCGTGCTCGGCGTGGCGCTGCTGCAGTTCTTCAGCGCCTACGGGCTGGCCGGGTCGTTCCCGGTGCTGGTGGCGGCGCACCTGGTCGTGGTGACGCCCTACATGGTGCGCCTGGCCTGCGCCGGGCTGGCGGGCATGGACCTGCAGCTGGAGCGTGCGGCGGAGGGCTTGGGCGCGTCCCGCTGGACGGCCTTCTGCCGCATCACCCTGCCGCTGCTGGCGCCGGGCCTGGCCGGCGGCTGGGTGCTGGCCTTCATCACCAGCTTCGACGAGTTGACGGTCAGCCTGTTCCTGTCCTCCCCGGCCAACACGCCGCTGGCGGTGCGGCTGTTCACCCACATCGACCAGATGACGGACCCGCTGGTGGCCTCCATCTCGGCGGCGCTGATCGTGCTGACGGTGCTGGTGCTGGCCGCGCTCAACCGGTTCTATCCCCTGGACCGGCTGCTGACCGGGGAGCGGCGGACGGCAGGATGAGGCAGGAGCACGCATGACGCGCGGTGCTGACGACGCGCCTGGGAAGGGCCCATCCGCAAGCGCCGGGATAGCTGCCGGCCTGGCGGCTGGGATCGTGCCAAGGAGCGATGTGCCAGTGGGCGGCATGCAAGGGACCGCCACCGGCACGGTCATCGTTGGCGGCGGCCCGGCAGGCCGGGCGGCGCTGGCCAGCCTGCCCGGCGCGCGGCTGGTGACGCGCCCCGCCCTGGCCTGGCACGCCGAGCCGGGCCGGCTGTGGGTTGAGGACGCAGGCGGCGTCCGGGCCGAGCCGTTCACGGCGCTCCTGCTCTGCGCCGACGAGCCGCTGCTGCTGGCGGCGCTGGGCTGCGGCTTTGACGGTCTGCGCCCGGTGGTGGACGGCGCCGGCGCGACGACGGTGCCCGGCGTGTTCGCGGCCGGTCGCATCCTGGGCGCGGACACCCCTGAGCTGGCCAAGGCACAGGCCGAGCGCGCCGCCGCTGCCGTCCAGGCTGGGACCGTCTCAGCGGGGGCCATCACTGCGGAACCCACCGCTTCCCCGGCCGCCGCGGGCGCTGCCGTCACGCAGTACGCCGTTGAAGCTGCGGAGCGCCTCGATCCCGTTGACCTCGCCGGGTTGCTGGAGCAGCCGCCAGGCCCGGCGCGCAACGCCGCGGTCCTGGCGCAATGCACGCTGCTCGGCCCCGTGCTGCCGGCGCGCCCGGTCAGCCTCGCGGCGCTCGCCGCCCTGACGCCGGACCGCCCGGCGTCCCGCCCGGTGCAGCAGGACGGAGGCACGCTGTGAGCGCCCGCTACGACGCCATCGTCGTCGGGGGCGGGCTGCACGGCCTGTCCGCGGCTCTGCACCTGGCCCGGCGGGGCGCGGCGGTGCTGGTGTTGGAGGCGCAGCGCGTCGCTGCCCATGCCTCCGGCTTCTCGGCCGGCGGCGTCCGCACCCTGGGACGCCACCCCGCCGAGGTGCCGCTGGCGCTGGAGGCATTGGAGATCTGGCACGGCATCGCCGCCCTAGTTGGCGACGATTGCGGCTTCCGCGCCGCCGGCCAGGTGAAGGTGGCCGAGACGGCGGAGGAGCTGGCCGGCCTGGAGGCCCGTGTCGCCGCGATGCGCCGCACGGGCTGGACCCACGAGGAGGTGGTGGACGCTGCCGGGCTGCGCGCGTTGCTGCCCCGGGTGCGCGGGGATGCGGCGGGCGGCATGGTGTGCCGCCGCGATGGGTTCGCCTCGCCCCTCCGCACAGCCCGCGCCTTTGCCCGCGCAGCCCGGGCCGCAGGCGTGCAGGTGCTGGAGGGTGCGCGCGTGACCGGGGCGGAGCGCCGGGGCGGCGCCTGGCAGGTCCGCACCGCGGACGGCGCCGTCCACGCCGGCACCGCCCTGGTGAACACGGCCGGGGCCTGGGGCGGGCGGCTGGCGCGGCATCTGGGGGAGGACGTGCCGCTCGGCTTCAATGCGTTCCTGATGATGCTGACGGACCGGCAGCCGTCTGTCGCAGGACCCGTGGTCGGCGCGGTCGGGCGCCCGATCTCGTTCAAGCAGACGGAGGCTGGGCACGTGATGATCGGCGGGGGGCACAAGGGTGTCGGCAGCCTGGACACCGGGCGGCTGTCCATTGACGTGGAGCGCCTGGGCTACTCCGCCCGCACCGCGCTGGAGCTGTTCCCGGTGCTGACCGGCGCGCGGGTCGTCCATGCCTGGGGCGGGATCGAGGGGGTGACACCCGACGACATCCCGGTCATCGGACGCTCCGCGGTGCAGGAGGGGGTGGTCCATGCCTTCGGCTTCTGTGGCCACGGCTTCGAACTGGCGCCACTGGTCGGCGACATCGTCGCGCAACTCGTGCTTCAGGGGCGCACCAACCGGCCTATATCGGCATTCGCGCCGGACCGGTTCGGCGCCGCGGCCCAGTCCGGCGCCGACGCGTTGCCACAGCCCGCGGGTTAGCAGGGCAGCGGCCGAATCAGGCTGCGACGCTGGACGCCCTGCACAAGGCGGCCACGCGCCTTGAACGCCCCTTGACGACAGCGGCAACTCCTGGGTGAATTGTAAAGCGGTTTACTATGGAGCCAGGCTTGCGCAAGCCAACCTTGGCGGCACGGCTGAGCGACGTTGCGGCGGCCACCGGCCTATCGGCCACCGCAGTCTCGCGGCATCTCAACGGCAAGCTGGCGCTGCCCCCCGATACCGCCGCCCGCATCGCCGACGCCGTTGCATGCCTCGCCTACGAGCCGAGCCAGCGGGCGCGCCGCCTAAGCCTTGGACGGTCGGAGACTGTGGGGCTGATCGTCCCCGACATCGCCAATCCATTCTTTGCCCTGCTCGCCGACGCCGTGGAGCGCGCGGCGGACGCGCGCGGCCTGGATCTGCTGCTGTGCGCCACGCGCAACGAGGTCGGCCGCGAGTTGCGCGCCCTGGCCCGGCTGCGGCACGACCACGTGGATGGCCTGCTGTTCGTCACCAACCACGCTGACGACGGCTCCCTGGCCCAAGCCATCGGGTCAGGGCCTGCCATCATCCTGCTGGACGAGGACGTGGCCGGCGTCGCAGCGCCCAAGGTCTTCGCCGACAACGCGGCAGGCGGACGGCTTGCAGCCCGGCGCCTGTTGGCCGCCGGGCACCGCCGCCTCGCATTCATCGGCGGCCCGCGCGACCTGCTGAGCGGCATGGAACGGCACGCCGGCTTCCTGGACGAAGCCGCGCAGGCCGGGGCGGCCGTCGTGTTCGAGCATCGCGGTCCCTACAATGCGGAGGCTGGTCGGTGCGCGGCGGCACGCCTCCTTGCCATGGACGACCCGGCAACGGCCGTGTTCGCCGGAAGCGACGAATTGGCGCTGGGCGTCCTGCACGCCGCCCGGGCATACGGCGCCGCCGTCCCCGAAGACCTGTCCATCATCGCCTTCGACGACGCCGGGCCGCTCCATCTGCTCGACCCGCCGCTGACCGCGGTGCGGCAGCCCATCGCTGAGATGGGCCGCTGCGGCCTGGAGGCCCTGGCGGCGCGGATCGCGGGCGCGTCTCTGCCGCAACAGCCCATGCGCCTGCCGGTCGAGTTGATCGAGCGCGCATCCGTCACGGCGCCGCGTGCGCCACGCCGCCGGAGCGTCGTCCGGGCATCAGCAGCATAGGGGTTCACGATCATGGGCAACTTCAGCAGGCGTGCCGTCCTGGCCGCATCGGGCGGGCTGGCCTTCGCCGCCGCATCGGGTCGGCGGGCCGCGGCGGCCGAGCCGACCTTCGCCCTGGTGCAGATCAACCAGCAGGCGATCTTCTTCAACCAGATCAACGACGGTGCCCTGGAGGCCGCCAAGCGGGCCGGGGCGAAGCTCGTGATCTTCAACAGCAACGACCGGCCGGCGGAACAGAACAACGCCATCGAGACCTACATCCAGCAGAAGGTCCAGGGCCTGGTCGTGGTCGCAATCGACGTGAACGGCATCATGCCCGCCGTGCAGGCCGCCGCCGCCGCCGGCATCCCGGTGGTCGCGGTGGACGCCATCTTGCCGCCTGGCCCGCAGAAGTCCCAGGTAGGCGTGGACAACGCCGCCGCCGGCAAGATGATGGGTGAGTTCTTCCTGGATACCATCCGCCGGGATGCCGGCGGCAAGGCCAAGCTGGGCATCGTCGGCGCGCTGAACTCCTTTATCCAGAATGTCCGGCAGAAGGGTTTCGAGGATGTCGTCAAGGCCGACGCGAACGTCCGGATGGCCGGCGTGGTGGACGGGCGCAACGTGCAGGATAGCGCTCTCTCGGTGGCGGAGACGCTGCTGACCGGCAACCCCGACCTGACCGCGATCTATGCGACGGGGGAGCCGGCGCTGCTGGGCGCCTGCGCCGCGGTGGAAAGCCAGGGGCGGCAGGGAAGCGTCAAGGTGTTCGGCTGGGACCTGACGGCGCAGGCCATCCGCGGCATTGACGCCGGCTACGTGGCCGCAGTCGTGCAACAGGACCCCGCCGGCATGGGCCGTGCCGCAGTGGAGGCTCTGGCCCGGCTGCAGGCTGGCCAGACCGTGGAGCGCAACATCGCCGTGCCAGTGACCATCGTCACCAAGGCCAACGTCGCTCCCTACCGGGCCGTCTTCCGGTGAACACGGCGCCGCCGTTGATGTCGCTGCGCGGCATCGGCAAGTCCTTCGGCTCCCGCAGCGTATTGCGCGGCGTGGACCTGGACCTGAGCGGCGGCGAGTGCCTGGGGCTGGTCGGCGACAACGGCGCCGGCAAGTCCACGATGACGAAGGTGATGTCCGGCGCCTACCTGCCCGACGAGGGCAGCATCCTGCTGGACGGCCAGCCGGTCCTGTTGGCTGGCCCGGCGGACGCGCGCACCCGCCGGATCGAGATGGTCTATCAGGAGCTGAGCCTGTGCGACACGGTGGACGTCGCGGGCAACCTGTTCCTGGGGCGGGAGATCACCCGCGCCGGGTTCCTGGACCGGCGGCGCATGGCGGCGGAAGGGCGCGGGATGCTGGACGCCCTGGGCATCCGCATCCCCAGCATGACCGCGAAGGTCGCGCAGCTCTCGGGTGGCCAGCGTCAGTCCATCGCCATCGCCCGTGCCGCCTCCTTCGACCCGCGGGTGCTGCTGCTGGACGAGCCGACCTCCGCCCTCGCCGTCGCGGAGGTGGAGGCCGTGCTGGCCCTCATCAACCGCGTGAAGGCGACGGGGGTGGCGGTGGTGCTGATCACGCACCGGTTGCAGGACCTGTTCCGCGTCTGCGACCGGATCGCCTTCATGTACGAAGGCACTAAGGTCGCCGAGCGGCAGATCGGCGACACCAACCTGGAGGAGATCGTGAGCCTGATCGTCGGCGGTGCCGGAGCCGCGCATTGAGCGCCGCCGCGCCCGCCCGCCCCGCCCGCACGGATTTCGTGATCGAGCACGCGCAAGTGCTCTCGATCGCGGCGTTCTTCCTGGCCTGCTGCCTCGCCTTCGCGATGGGGACCGATGTGTTCCTGTCGCCGGGCAACCTGCTCAACCTGCTGCGCCAGTCCGCGCCGATGCTGGTCGTGGCGGTCGCGATGACGTTCGTCATCACCACCGGCGGCATCGACCTGTCGGTCGGCTCCATCGTGGCGCTGGCCAATGCGGCGGCGGCCATCGTGCTGGCGGCGGGCGTGCCCTGGCCGGTTGCGGCCTTTGGGATCGTGCTGCTCGGTGCCGCCGTCGGGGCCGCGCAGGGATGGTTCGTGGCCTACCAGCGCATCCCGTCCTTCATCGTGACGCTCGCCGGGCTGTCGGTGCTGCGCGGGGCCGCGCTGCTGCTGACCGGCGGCTACTCCGTGCCGATCACCGGGGCGCCGGGCTTCGTGGCCATCGGGCGTGGCTGGTTCCTGGGCTTCCCCATGCCGGCCGCCATCGCGCTGGCCGTCGTGGTCCTGGGCTTCGTCGTGCTGCGGGAGACCCGCTATGGCCGCCAAGTGGTCGCCGTCGGCGCCAATGCGGAAGCGGCGCGCAGGGTCGGGATGCCGGCGCTGCGCGTGGCGGCGTCGGTGTTCGTGTTGACCGGCGCAGCGGCGGCGCTGGCCGGGCTGATCCTGGCGGCGCGGCTGGGGTCCGGGTCGGCCAACGCGGCGACGGGGTTCGAGCTGGATGTGATCGCCGCCGTCGTGCTGGGCGGCACCTCGCTGCTGGGCGGCACCGGCACCATCCTGGGCACGGTGCTGGGCGCGTTGACCATCGCGGTGATCGGCAACGGGCTGATCCTGCTGCACACCTCGCCGTTCCTGGTGCAGATCGTGACCGGCGCCATCATTCTTGTGGCCATCTGGCTCAACACGCGCATCTTCGCGCGGCTGACCGTCAGCCGGCGGAAAGGCTAGCACGCATGTCCGGCGCCGCACTCGCCCTTCGCATGCCCGGCACCGTCATGACCGTGCTCGGGCCCATCCAAGCCGCCGACATGGGCACCACGCTCATGCACGAGCACCTGCTGAACGACTGCCGCTGCTGGTGGCACAAGCCGACGGAGCCATCGCGCCAACGACTGGCATGCGAGCCGGTCCACGCCGGCATCCTGGGCGAGTTGCGGATGGACCCCTTCGTCAACCTCGACAACTGCACCCTGGACGACGAGCGGCTTGCGATGGCGGAACTGCTGCCGGTGGCCACGCTGGGCGGGCGGACGGTGGTGGATCCTACCTGCTCCGGCATCGGACGTGACCCCGTGGCGCTGGCGCGCATCTCCCGGGAGACCGGCATCAACGTCGTCATGGGCGGCGGCTTCTACCTGCAGGCGTCGCATCCGCCACGGCTGGCCGGTATGTCCATAGACGCCATCGCCGACGAGATCGTGCGGGAGGCCGAGCACGGCGTAGGGGACACCAGCATCCGCATCGGCCTGATCGGGGAGATCGGCGTGTCCGGCGACTTCACCGCCGATGAGAGGCGCTCCCTGCGCGGCGCGGCGCGTGCCCATTGCCGCACCGGGCTGCCGCTGATGGTCCACCTGCCGGGCTGGTACCGGCACGGCCATGCCGTCCTGGACATCGTGGAGGAGGAGGGCGGCACCCTCGCCCACACCGTGCTGTGCCACATGAACCCGTCCGGCCACGACGTCCCCTACCAGGCCGCGCTGGCGGAGCGCGGGGCGTTCCTGGAATTCGATATGATCGGCATGGACTTCTTCTATGCGGACCAAGGTGTCTATTGCCCGTCCGACGAGGACAACGTGCGGGCCATCACCGGCCTGATCGAGCGCGGGTTCGCTGGGCGGCTGCTGCTGTCCCAGGACGTGTTCCTCAAGATGATGCTCACCCGCTACGGCGGGTTTGGCTATGCCTACCTGCAGCGTCACTTCCTGCCGCGGCTGCAGCGCAACGGCGTGGATCCCAGCCTCATCCAGCAGTTGATGGTCGATAATCCCCGCAGCGTGTTCTGCGCGGGCTGACCAACACGCGCCGCCATATCAACGAAGGAATCCCTCGTGCCACCTACCGAAGTCCTGCTCGTCGGCGAAAGCTGGGCGAGCGCCGCGACGCACTACAAGGGCTTTGACCAGTTCAGCAGCGTCACCTTCCACAAGGGGGCGGAGCCGCTGGTCGCAGTTCTCCGGGACAGCCCATTCAAGCTGACCTACATGCTGGCGCATGAGGCCGCGGAGGACTTCCCCTTCAAACTGGAGGAACTGCGCCGCTACCGCGCCATAATCCTGTCCGACATCGGCGCGAACACGCTGCTGCTGCCGCCCTCGGTCTGGCTACACGGCAAGCCCACGCCCAACCGCCTGCGGCTGATCGCCGATTGGACGGCGGAGGGCGGCGGCCTGGTGATGGCCGGCGGCTACCTGTCGTTCCAGGGCATCGACGGACGCGCCCGCTGGCGCCGCACGCCGGTCGAGGACGCGCTACCCGTGACCTGCCTGCCCTATGACGACCGGCTGGAAGTCCCGGAAGGCTTCCGCCCCGCCATCACTGGCAACCCCGCCCACCCGGTCCTGTGTGGCCTGGATGGCGAGTGGCCGCTGCTGCTCGGCGCCAACGAGGTCATGGCGCGCAACGGCGGGGAGACCGAGGTGCTGGCATCCCTGCCGCCGGAGGCCGGGGGCCACCCTCTACTGGTGACCGGGCGGCACGGCGCCGGGCGCACGCTGGCTTGGATGTCGGATATCGGCCCGCACTGGGCTCCGGACGACTTCGTGCGCTGGCCTGGGTACGCCACATTGTGGCGGAACGCGCTCACCTGGGTCACGGGACAGTCGTAATGCCGGCGCAACCCGTCTTCCGCCCCAAGCCGCATGCGGTTGAGGCCCTGTTCGGGCGCCGCAAGGCCGTGATCGGCGTCGTCCACCTGCTCCCGCTGCCGGGCAGTCCCGGCTATGACGGCCAGCCCATGGAGGAGCTGACGGCGTTTGCCGTCGCGGAGGCGCTGCGCTACCGCGGCGGCGGCGTGGACGGCCTGATCGTCGAGAACCACGGCGACATCCCGTTCAGCAAGCCCGAGCACCTGGGGCCGGAGACTGCAGCCTGCATGGCGGTGATGACGGATGCGGTGCTCCGTGCCGCCAGGCTGCCGGTCGGGGTGAACGTGCTGGCGAACGGTGCGCTTCAGGCCATGGCGGTCGCCAAGGCGTCCGGCGCCGGGTTCATCCGCGTCAACCAGTGGGCCAACGCCTATGTCGCCAACGAGGGGCTGATCGAAGGCCCGGCGGCGCTCGCGACCCGCTACCGTGCCCACCTGCATGGCCGGGGGATCAAGGTGTTCGCCGATGTCCACGTGAAGCACGGGGCGCACGCCATCACCGCCGACCGCTCCATCCCGGAACTGGCGCGCGACGCCGAGTTCTTTGACGCCGACGTGGCCATCGCGACGGGGCAGCGCACCGGGGACGCCGCCACGATGGAGGAGATCACCACCATCGCCGGCGGCACCGCCCTGCCCGTTGTGATTGGATCGGGCGTAACGCCCGACAACGTCGGCAGCATCCTGACTGCGGCGGACGGCGTCATCGTCGCAAGCTACCTGAAGCGCGACGGTGTCTGGTGGAACCCGGTGGACCCGGACCGCCTGCGCACCTTCATGCGCGAGGCCGACCGCGCACGCGCATGAGCCGCCTGCTGGTCCTCGGCAACGCCGGCATGGACGTGGCCCTGCCGGTGCCGCGCTTGCCGCTGCCGGGGGAGACGCTGATCGGCGGCGCGGCAACCCGCGCCCCCGGCGGCAAGGGCCTGAACCAGGCGGTGACCGCTGCACGCACCGGGCTGCTGCCGGTCCACCTGTGCGCGCCAGTCGGGGACGACGTGGATGGACGCGAAATCCGGGCTGCGTTGCTGCGGGAACCGTTCGCCAGCCTGTCCCTGACCTCCGCCGGCCAGCCGACCGACCTCTCGGTGCTGCTGGTCTTGGTGGACGGGGAGAATAGCATCGTGACATCGGGTCCGTCGGCAGCGGCGTTGTCCGCATCGGCGGCGGCGGCCTTCGCGTCGGGTGCGCGGCCGGGGGACTGGCTGCTGATGCAGGGTAACTTGAGCGAGGCTGCCACGCGCGCGGCGCTGGACGCCTCCCACCTGCACGGTGCGGCGGTGCTGCTGAACACCGCGCCGCTAGCTTGGGACATGCGGCCGCTGCTGCCGCGCTGCCGGGTGGTCGTGGCGAATGCCGGGGAGGCGCTTGCCCTGACGGGCGGGCATGGCGCCGCGGCTGCGGCCCGCATCACGGCCCTTGGAGCCGGGGCCGCAGTCGTGACGCTTGGCGGCGAGGGATGCCTCGTGGCCGACGGCGGCGACGTTCGGCACCTGCCGGCGCCGCGCGTGGCGCTGGTGGACAGCACGGGCGCTGGCGATGCGTTCTGCGGCTGCCTTGCAGCCTTGCTGGCGACGGACGTCCCGCTGGAGGCTGCGGCGGCGCTGTCGCAGCAGGCGGCGGCGCTTGCCGTCACGCGGCATGGCGCATTTCCTTCCCTGCCGGATGCGGCCGAACTGCGGAGCATTCTTGCGTGGTGACGGGACCAACGGGATGGCCGGCATGAGACGAACGGCTCTAAGGCTGACCTGTCATGTCAAGCTGTCATTGCGAGCCGCGTGGGATTTGGTGACCGAGGGGGAACCGGGATCAACGGCCAGCGCTGGCGGCCCTGGTTTGCTACGGCGCCGTGGGCCTCGCAATGACAGGTCAGCGGCGGCCGGTATGACGGCACTCCGCCCGTGATGCGCGCCCTCGCTGAGCGGCTGGCCGCGCTAGTGCCGGTGCTGTTCGGGCTGTCGGCGCTCACATACGGGCTGCTCGCCCTCGTGCCCGGCGATCCCATCGTGACGCTGCTGGGGCTGGAGGCCACGCCAGAGGCCATCGCCACGCTGCGCGCGCGCTACGCGCTGGACCAGCCGCTGCCGCTGCGTTTCCTGTCCTGGCTGGGCCACGCCGTGACGGGCGACCTCGGCCGCTCCATCCAGACCGGGCGGCCCGTGCTGGGGATGGTCGGGGCTGCGCTGGTGCCGACGCTGCAACTGGCCGCCGCAGCGCTGCTGGTATCGCTGACGATCGCGCTGCCCGCCGGGGTGACGGCGGCGACGCGCCGGGGCCGGATGCCGGATGCGGCGGCGTCCCTGGCCGCGCTGGCCGGGCTGTCGCTGCCCAGCTTCTGGCTCGGCATCCTGCTGATCCTGACGTTCTCCATCCGGCTGCCCTGGCTGCCCAGCTCGGGCTACGTCCCGTTCTCCCAGGCGCCACTGGTGGCGTTCCAGCACTTGCTGCTTCCGGCGCTGACCCTAGGCGCGGCGCTGGCTGCGGCCACCATGCGTATGACGCGCAGCGCGATGCTGGACGTGCTGCCGTCCGAGTTCATCCGCACCGCCCACGCCAAGGGCCTGACCGGACGCCGGGTGGTCTGGCGTCACGCGCTGCGTCCGGCGCTGGCGCCCATCGTGACGCTGGTGGCACTTCAGCTTGGCCAGTTGCTGGGCGGCGTCGTGGTGACCGAGACCGTGTTCGCCTGGCCCGGCATCGGCAAGCTGATCGTCGATGCCATCTTTGCCCGCGACTACCCGGTGGTGCAGGGCGCCATCCTAGTGACGGCCACACTGTTCGTGGTGACCAACCTGCTGGCGGATATGCTGTGCCTGGCCATCGACCCGCGCACGCGGGATGCCAAATGAGGGTCGTCCAGGCTCTGTCCCGGCGCCTGGGCGGCGGGCGCGGCCTTGCGGGCCTGGTGCTCGCCGGGCTGGCAGTGGCTGCCGTCGCCATCGGCCCGGCGCTAGCGCCCTTCGCGGCGGACCGTCCCGACTTCATGGCGACGCTGCTGCCGCCTGCCGGGGCGCACCCGTTCGGCACGGACGACCTGGGACGGGACGTGCTGTCGCGCGTGCTCGGCGGCGGACGGGTCAGCCTGCTGGTGGCACTCGGCGGCGTCGGCGGCGCGGCCCTGTTCGGGGCGCCGCTGGGCCTCGCCTGCGGGTTCCTGGGAGGCTGGACGGACCGGGCAGTGATGCGGCTGGTGGACATCCTGCTGGCCTTTCCCGGCGTGCTGCTGGCGCTCGGCATCACTACGGCCCTTGGCGCATCGGCCGGGACGGTCGCGCTGGCCATCGCCGTGGTCAACCTGCCGGTGTTCGCGCGCATCGCCCGGGCCGAGGCCCTTGGCCTGAGGCAGCGCGAGTTCGTCATCGCCGCCCGTGCAGTTGGCCGCACCGAGGGCGGCATCCTGCTCCGCACCGTTGCGCCCAACGCGCTGTCGCCCCTGCTGGTGCAAGGCACGGTGCTGCTGGCCAGCGCGATCCTAACCGAGAGCTACTTGTCCTTCCTGGGCCTCGGCGTACAGCCGCCCACGCCAAGCTGGGGCAACATGCTGCACGACGCGCTGGGATTCCTGGACCAGGCGGAGTGGCTGGCCTGGTTCCCGGGCCTCGCGCTGTTCGTCGTCGTGCTGGGTTTCAACCTGCTGGGGGACGGGTTGCGCGATGGACTTGACCCCCGGTCCCGCCGCTGACCCCGCCTGCCCGCCGTCAACACCCACAGGAGCCACGCCATGCCCAAACTGACGCGCCGAGCCCTTCTTGCATCGCCCGCCCTGCTGGCAGCGCCCGCCCTGCTCGCAGCCAGCCAAGTATCGGCACAGGACCCGCGCACCCTTGCTATCGGCGTCGTGTCCGACCCTGTGACGCTCGACCCGGCATTCTCCGCCTCGTTCTTCGAGAACGCGGTCATGTACTGCCTGCACGAGACGCTGCTGGTTGCCGTGCCCGACGGCACGGTATACCCGGGCCTGGCCACTCACGCCAGCACGGACCCGCTGCGGCACGTGCTGACGCTGCGCGACGGGCTGACCTTCCACGACGGCACGCCGCTCGACGCCGCCGCCGTGAAGGCTAACCTCGACCGCTACCTCGACCCGGCCACCGCCAGCATACGCAAGGCCGACCTGGGGCCATTGAACGAGGTCGCCGTCACCGGCCCGCTCACGGTCGAGTTGCGGCTGAACGCCCCGTATGCGCCGCTGCCGCTGGTGCTGACCAACCGGGCGGGCATGATCGTCTCCCCCACTGCGCTGCGCCGGCTTGGCGCCGATTTCGCGACCCAGGCCGTGGGCTGCGGCGCCTACAAGCTCGCAAGCTGGACCAAGAACAGCGAGCTGGTGCTGGAGCGGTTCGACGGCTACTGGCGCGGGCGCGGCCACGGGTTCGACCGCCTGCTGTTCCGCCCGATCCCGGACGAGACGGTGCGGCTAACGAACCTGCGCTCCGGCACGCTGCAGCTGATCGACGCCGTGCCACCGCAGGCCGTGGCTGGGTTGGGGCGGGAGGCCGCGGTGCGCGTGTCTCAGATGCCGGGCCTGGGCTTCAACGCATGGTCGCTGAACACGACCCGGGCGCCGTTCAATGACGCCCGGGTGCGCCGCGCCTTCGTGGCCGCCGTGGATCCTGATGTCGTGCAGCGCGTGGTGTATTTCGGCACCGGACGTGTCGCGCACGGTCCGCTGTCTCCGGCGGTGGCCTGGGCCTTCGACAAGGAGCTGGCCCCACCCCGCCCTGACCCGGCGCGTGCCAAGGCGCTCTTGGCCGAGGCCGGGGTCGCCATGCCGGTGCCGGTGGTCATCACCGTCACCAATTCGCCCCAGATGGTCCGCATCGCGCAGATCGCCCAGGCACAGGCGAACGATGCCGGGTTCCGGGTGGAGGTGCGGCAGATCGACCCGACCAGCCTGATCACCGTGCTGCGCCAGCGCGACTTCGACGTCTGCATGTCGCCTTGGAGCGGACGCTACGATCCCGACGGCAACATGTTCCTCTACTTCAGCAAGGGCGGCCCGAACAACTTCCCGGGCTATGACGATGGGGAGGTCACGGCCTGGCTGGCGGAGGCGCGGACCGCCACGGACCAGGCGGCGCGCATCCGCCTGTACCAGCAGGCGCAGCGGAAGCTGGTGCAGGACGCGCCGATGCTGTTCCTGCACTTCGACGCCGTTATCCAAGCCAGCAGCGCCCGGCTGGCCTGGACGCAGTACCCGGACGCGGTCTTCCGGCTCTTTGATGCGCACATCGCCTGATGCGGGACAGAAACCCGCCCATTTCAGAGTAGGCGTCTTGTCTGACCCGCCTCCAGGGTTGGTAGGGCTTGGACCGAAAGTGGGTCCATAATCGATGCTGACGTCCGCCCGACCTGCGATGTTCCGCTGCCTGATGCCGGGTACGAGGCTGCGCCAGTGGCCAGCCATAGGACCGCCGTCGGGTCCGTCCTGAGAGGATTGAGGTGATGCTGGTGAGCGACCAGCGTCGGAGAAAGTGCTGGAGTCGCGAGCGCGTCTAAGGGGTGCATCCGGTAAGTTCTTTGCGACTTGTCCCGGTTTGGCGCGTTAGGACCGCCCCAAGCACGACCGGCCCTCTCGGCACGAAGGCGACGATCAGCAGCCCGAGCAGGATGCGCGAGGCGGCCCGCGGTCACCATGCCGCGCAGTTCAGTGCATGGTGAGAATTCAGGAACCGCCGCTCGCGCGCCAGGCCCGTGATGCGAGGACGCGCGTCACCTCGCGCTGTATTGGCGCCAGGATGGCGCCAGTGCGCCGGGCAGTCAGCCTGCATGGCGCCACCGCGGCGAGACCGCGTTGGGCGTCTGACCCGGCGCGTTCAGGCCGACCAGGAGGGCAACCGTCCCTACGGCGGCCGCGAGGACCCGGCTCCGCCCCGATCCGGCCTTCACCCGGACAGCCGCACGATGTGCGCGGCACCCGTCGGCAGGGCGGCCGCCAGCACGCCGACGTGCGGATGGTGGGTCAGGGCGACCACCTGGACGTGCCGGCTCAGCTCCAACAGGGCGTGCAGCGTGGCACCGGTCCTCGGGTCGTCGAAGGTCTGCAGCACGTCGTCCACGATGAACGGCAACGGCGGCGCGGCGGCCGCATAGTCCTCCAGCGCCGCGATGCGCAACGCCAGGTAGAGCTGGTCGCACGTGCCCTCGCTGAGCTGATCGAGCTGCCTGCGGGTGGTCCCGTCCGCCTCCAGCGCCACCATGGTCGGCCCGGCCCCGGCGTCCTCCACCGCCACCCCCGCATGGGCGCCGCCGGTGATGGCCCGGAACACCTCGCCGATGCGCCTCAGCAGAGTCTGCTCGGCAGCGGCGGCACGGCGGTCGAGGGCGGCCTGCAGCAGCGAATGCTGCGCGTGCAGCACCAGCGCCTCATGGGTGCAACGCGTCAGCGCCGCCTGCGCGGCCTCGCGCCGCTGCGCCGCCTCCGCCGCATCAAGCGTCGACGTCGCGGACGCGAGCCTCGCGGCACCTTCGGCCTGATCCTGCCGCAGGCGCTCGATCTCGGCGCCCCGCCCGGCGTGCGTCGCCTCGATGGCGCGCATCCGAGCCGCGCCGGCATCGGCCGACGTCCCGGAGGCCAGGATCCCGAGGACGTCCAGCGGCAGGCCGCCTCCCTGGACGGCGATCTGCTCCAGCGCCTCCTCCCTGCTGCGCCTCGCATCCCCGGCGACCCGGGCGCGCTGGATCCGGTCCTCGGCCTCCTCGTCGGTCGCCGCCGCGAGCGCAGCGCGCATGCCCTCCAAGGCCAGGCCGGCGGCCTCGCCCTCGGCGGCGCATGCCGCGCGCCTCGCCTCCGCCTCGATGACCCGGCCGTCTGCATCCCGGCACCGGGCGACGCGGCCGCGTTCGGCGGCGAGGCCGGCGATAAGGATCACGGCACCCTCCGGGGCTGCCAGCCCGTCCGTCTCCGGCGCGAGGTGGCCCAGGTCGGCGACCGCCGCGGCGAGGAGGCCGCTGGCCTGCTCCATAGCGTCGATGCGTCCCTGCAGCGCCAGCCGGCCCTCCTCAGCAGCCCGCAGCTCCTCCACCTTGGCCAGCATCTCCGAGGCCACTGCCGGCTCCTCGCCCTCCGGCCGGCCGAGACCGTAAGAGAGGTCCGCCCACCGGTCCCGCCAGTCCGTCAAGGCCTTCCCGGCCCTATCCGCCGCGCGCGTCCGCGCCGCGAGGACGCCACGCTGCTCCTCCAACTGCCTCTCAAACGCCGTGCGGCTGGCTGCGGCGCCACGTGCGGCCTCGATCCTCCTGTCGGCCTCGGCGAGGACCGTGCCGACCTCGGCCACCTGGGGCTGCAACGCGCCCAGCGCCTCGGCGAGCCGGCGGCCGAGCGCCCGCTGCCCGGCCTCCTCGTCCAGCAGTTCGGCTGCAGCCGCGTCGCGCTCCCGCAGCCTCTCGCCGGCGATGGCCCGTGCCCGCAGGAAGGCCCGGAATGCGGGCATGTCGGACGCCTCCGACCCGGCTCCCGCAGCCATGGCGGCGAGGTCCGCCCTAGCCCCGGCCAGGGCCTCCGAGGCGTGGCCGACGGCCTCCCCGTCCCAGGCCATCTCGGCCTGCAGGCTGGCCAGGCGGCCGCGCATGGCCTCTGCCTCTGCCATCTCACGGCCCAGCGCGATCAGCGCGTCCGCCGCGGCGTCCGCGCCGCGCATCGCCCGGTCGAGTTCCACGACCAGGCCCGGGGGCGCCAGCTCCAGGAGGCCGTGGTTCAGGTCGGTCCAGAGCGCATCCCGGCGTGAACGCGCCTCCGCCAACGCGCCGGGCCGCGGGAGGCGCGCCCGCTCGCACAATGCGTCGAGTTCAGACTGTGCGGCCTGCATCTCGTCGGCCCGGGACGACCGCCCGCGCAGGCTGCCGGCGTGGGAGGACTCGGCGGCGAGGAGTGAGCTCGCCATCGCATCCAGCCGGACGTCGGATGGCGCGGCCGTGGCGAGCAGCCCCGCCTCGGTCATGGGCTGGTCGGGCACCGCGGCCAGGGCGGCTGCGAGTGCGGCCCCGCCCTCCCTGAGCCTGCGCCGGGCCGCCTCGATCCTTGCCGCCGGGTCGCCGTTCGCGCGGGCCTCCTCGACGAGGCCGGCGAGGGCCGCGGGATCGGCCTGGGCAGGGAGGGTAGTAACCCGCGCCTCCAGCGCCTCGCAACCGTCCTTGAGGTCGGCCCGTGCCTCCTCGGCGGCAACTGCCTTCGCCGACAGAGACGGGTAGGACCTGAGGTGCTGTTGGGCGGCCTTCACGGCCGTTGCGGACGGCGGTTCGACGGTGGCATCCCACCCAAGGTCGCGCCGCAGGCCGGAGCATCGCCCGTCGGCTTGCGCGAGGCTGGCCCGGACCCCCGGCGAATCCGTCGCCGCTCCGGACGCCCGTCGGGCGAGCTCCGCCATAGCCTCAATCCGGTCGGCCGCGTCGAGCCAGGCGGGGTCGAAGCTGAGGGCTGCCCGGCCTGCGCGATCATCCTCCATGGCCGTGGCGGCGAAGTTGAGGGCGCTGGCGCACTTGGCGCCGTCCTCCAGGGCCTTGCGCCACCGGGCCTCGAACCCCTGCCCGAGCTCCGGCGCCACGCCGATGCTATCAAGGGCCGCGTCGGCTTCATGCAGGCGCACGAGCCAGGGGCGCACGGCGCCGACCGTCCGCAGCCGGTCCCGCTCCGCCGCCTCCGCCTCCTGCTCCTCGAGGAGTTGCGCCAGCTGTCGGGCTGCGTCGGCCGCTTCGGCGTCCGCCCGGTTCAAGGCGTCGGGACGCAGCGCAGCCCGCCGGAGGTCGGCCTTCGCCTGGTCGTAGGCGCTGAGGGCCCCCCAGATCGGCCGCGACTTGTGCCGCGCGCCCACGTTGCCGAGCTCGTCCCGGTCCCGTCCCAGGGCCTCCAGGAGCTTGCGTACACGCTCCATGCCGCCGCCGGCGGCGAAGAGGACCTGGCCGATCCTGCCCCTGCTCTGGATGAGCTCCTGCCCGCCCGAGCGGAGCAGCGCGGTGTCGAGGCCGAACAGCTCGTCGAACACCGCACGGTCGGCACCCCCGATCAGCCGGCTGCATACGTCCGGCGGCACCGGGGTGCCGTCCGCGAGCGACAGGGTGTTGCCGTGGCCCTTGCGGCGGACCAGGCGCGATGGCCCGTCCGGCACGGTAACGACGTCCGCTGTGATCCGCATCCCCTCGGTGCCGTGCCGGAAGCCCATCGGCGTCCTATTGGGGATGCCGAACAGGAGGCTGCCGACGGCGGACCGCAGCACCGACTTGCCGAAGCCGTTGGGGGCGACGACCACGTTCACGCAGCCCGGCCTCGGATCGAGCGGCAGGTCGAGGCGCTCGAACGGTCCGAACCGCTCCAGGCAGAGGTGGGCTAGCCGCAAGCGTCCTGTCCTTCGAGCGCTGCGCCGAGCCGCCGGCGCGCCTCCTCGACGATAGCCGAGAGGTCCCCGGCGGCGCAGTCGCGCAGGGGGTGGTCCGCCGGCAGCGCGTCGTCCAGCTTGCCCAGCAGCGTCGACGGCCAATGCCCGAGCAGCTCCGCGGGCGGCGCATCGGCTATCGCGTCGAGGTCGTCGAGCAGGTGGCCCAGGCTGCCGGAGCGGGGGCGCCCCGAGAAGCCGTAGGGCTGCCTGGTCCGGAGGCAGACCGACTCCAGCCATAGGAGCTCGTCGCACCCGATCGCGACCGCCTCGTTCCGGACCTTGTTGCGGAGCCCCGGCCCGGCGAGCCGCACGTGTGCGGCCGTGACGCCCGACAGGGTCAGGCGGGCGGCCACGGGCCGCGGCGACGCCCCCTGGACGGCTGCCTCGATGGAGCGGCGCACGCGGGCCATCGCGTCGTCCTCGTCGGCGGCGCCCGTCGCGTCCACCTCGATCTGGATCCAGCGCAGGACGTCGAGGTCGCGGTGCTCGACCGACCGCACCCGGCCGTCCACCACCTCGACCAGGCTGGCCCCCTTCGGCCCGGCCTCGCCGATGTGGCGCCCCTGCAGGTTGCCCGGGAACACGATCCACGGCTCCTCGGAGAGGACCGTGCGGATGTGCACGTGGCCGAGCGCCCAATAATCGTAGCCGTGGGCCCTGAGCCGCGCGACGTCGCAGGGCGCATAGCGCTGGTGCCCGGCGTGGCCCTCGGCGGACGTGTGGAGCAGGCCGATGTTGAACATGCCGTCGATCGGTGCCGGGTAGGACCGCGACAGGTCGTCCGTCACGGCCTGCTCGGCGAAGCTCTGGCCATGGATCGCGACCCCGAGCGCCTCCAGCGACAGGTCCGAGTGCGCGCGCCGGTGGTCGAAGGTCGTGACGTGCGGCATGCGCAGGGACTTGGTCATCCGGTTCGCAGCGTCGTGGTTGCCGCGTATGGCGAAGACCGGGATGCCCACGTCGGCGAGCTTGCGCGTCTGCGCCGCGAAGAACAGGCCCGCGCCGTAGTCGGGCCAGTCGCCGTCGTACACGTCGCCGGCGACCAGGACAAAGGACGCCCCCTCGTCGATGGCCAGGCGGACCAGCTGCTCAAGGGCCCGCCTCGACGCGCTCCGGATCGCGTCGGCGGGAGCGGAAGGGTCGGCCTCCAGGCCGCGCAGGGGACTGTCCAGGTGAAGGTCGGCCGCGTGCAGGAATCTGAAGCCAGGCATGCCACAGAGCTTGCCATGCCGGGCCAGTCCTGTGAACCATCGGCGGCGGCACGTGACGCGTCAACAGATGTTCCCTTCTTGTTCTCGGCTGCGGGCCGCCCTACCCTGCCGGGCATGCCCCCGCCCGATGACGCCGCCACTCGGATCATCCCGTTCTACTCGCCGCGCCTGGGCGACTTGGTCGTCCCCCGGGCGACCTTGGTCGTGCAGTGCAAGGTCTGCAGCCGGGTGAGCAGGGTTTCCGTCATCCAGGTGCTGTCCAAGTTCGGCCACCGCTACGGAGTGCGCGACCTGGAGCGGGTCTACGTCTGCGCGGGATGCGCGATGCGGGCACATGGCTCGGTCACGGTAGAGTGGCTGTAGGCTTCCGGCCCAGATGACCCGTGGACGCGCGGGCAACGAGGCGGTTTCGCGGGCGGGCGGGCGCCGCCGACGCCGCGACGGTCGGCCAGGCTTCCAAGGAGGTGCCATACAACCCTGCGATTGCGCTTGTTGCCATGCGCGGCGTTTGGATGGGAGGTCCGTCGAAGGGCCGGTCGCCGGTGTGGAGGCGACCCGTCGATCGACCTTGACGCGGTCCATTCCGGCTGCCCTGGCGGCGCTGCTCGCGGGTCTCCCTGCGGCGCACGCCGGCGCGGTCCCAAGCAGGCGGGGGAACGGACTGCCGCACCCGGAGGCCCCCGGGCAAGGACGTGGAGCTGGGGATAGCCCGGCCGCCAGGGCCGGACCGACGTCGCTGCCCCCGACACCTTCCCTGCCTTCCAGCGCCGAGGTCGGGTTCACCCCCTTCGAGGGCGGCCGCATATTCCACGCCGTGTCCGGACGGGGCCGGCCCGTCGTGTTCCTGCACGGCGGCCTTGCGAACGCCAACTACTGGGGACATCAGGTTGCGGGGCTCGGCGCCGACTGGCAGGCCGTCGCCATCGACTTCACGGGTCATGGGCGCAGCTCTCTGACGGCAGGTTCCATTACTTACGCCTCCCTCGCCCGGAGCGTCGTCGGGGTGCTGGACCAACTCCGCATCCCGAGGGCCGCCATCGTCGGCTGGAGCGACGGGGCCATCGTCGGCCTCGAACTCGCCTTGCGGCATGCGGACCGCATCGAGGGAATATTCTGCCTCGGGGCCAACTACGACAGGGACGGCCTGATCCCTGGGGGCGGCCTGACCGGCGCGTTCCCGGAGTACGCGGCGCGGACCCGGGCGGAATACCAGGCGTTGTCCCCGCAGCCGGCAGGCTACGAGAACTTACGCCGGCTCATGTCGCGGATGTGGGCTGCTCAGCCGAACTACTCAAGGCGCGAGCTGGCCACCATCAGGGTTCCCACGGTGGTCGCCGCCGGCGAGTTCGACGAGATCATCAGGCCTGGCCACACAAAGGAGCTGGCGGCCTCGATTCCCGGGTCGAAGCTGGTGTTCGAGCCACGCACGAGCCATTTCGCCATGCTGCAGGACCCAGGGCGGCTGACGGCCGACATCGCGATGTTCATACAGTCCTGAGCCCGGCCGCGCGGCCTACGTGCCCCAGGGCCGGGCGAGGCCGCGGGCAGGCGGGCGTCCCCGGCCTTCACACCTCAGGCGGTATAGGCCCGACAGGCAGCCTTGCATTCCCGTCCGCTGCGCCGCTGCCGACCTGCTGGCCACAGTGATCGCCCCGCCCATTAGCTGGCGTGACCGGCCGGCTGGCAGCGCCCGGCACGCTGACGGTGCGCTTGGACACCGAGCCGGCGCGGCTGGCGTTGGATGACGTGCGGCAACGCTGTTGCACCGACATGCGGCATCATGCACGCCAAGCCGTACGCGCCCGTTGGGCCACTGGCTCCGCCATGGGAAGCCAGCGGCACGGACGAGTAGGCGCGAACCGAACGACGGACCAGGAGAGGCTGCTCAGGGGGCGGGCCCGGCATTCGCCCATGGCGGCATCGCGCCCGGAGGCGGCTGGTCGGCTGGGATGCGGTCCACGATCATGCTGACGATGACCCACCTCCCGTCGCGCAACGTCCGCGTGATCGAGTAGCGGAGGAACGTGGGCACCGATGTGGCCGGCGTCGCGCCCATGTACATCTCCGCGAACCCCGTCTCCACTGAGGCAGTGCCGAAGACCTTCGCGTCACGGTCGCGGAAGATCATCCGGCGGTCGGGATACCGGGCGAAGTAGCGGGACCACAGATCGTTGATCTGAGCCTTGCCGCGCAGCCAGAAGGGTTGCAGCGTGCCGGCGTAAGTCGCATCGTCGTCGAATTGGTCCATCAATGCGACGAGGTCATTGGCTCCGGAGACCGCGGGATTTGCGGCCGCGCCCGCAACCACGGTCCGCGCCGGCGCGCCGGCGCCATAGGCGGTAGCGAACCGGTCCGTTGCGTCCAGAACCGATCGGACTGCCTGCGCCGCACCTTGGTCCGCCGGCTGTGCGAGCGCCACTCCGCCGAGGCACGCTGCGGCGGCGCCGGCGAGGATCCAAACGTGCTTTGCCATCTAAGCCTCCGGTTGTTAAGCTCGTCAACTAACACAATCAGTATCGTTGCCTTTGCAGATCGTGTCCATCCAGCATTACAGTCAGGGGGTGCGATGCCAGGCGATGCCGGAACATGCCCCTCATGCATGGTGCTGGTCTCCGCCGCCGCTCGTTTCTGCCAGGCGTGCGGCACCTTCGTCGGCCGGATCTGTTCGACGTGCGACACCCGGCTGGCGTGCGAGGCAGCATCATGCCCCTCCTGTGGCATGGCCCTCGACGCACCGGCGTCAGTCCCATCGTTCGCCCTTGGCGCTGTGCCGGGGGAACGCAAGAACGTCACCATCTTGTTCGCCGACACGGTAGGGTCGACAGGCCTGCTCTGCCACTTGGACCTTGAGGAAGGGCGATGGCTGCTTGAGGCCGTGGTCGGTCAGATGGGTACGGCCGTGCGGGCGTTCGGGGGCGTGGTCAACCAGATCAACGGCGACGGCGTCATGGCGCTGTTCGGGGCGCCTCAGGCACTTGAGGATCACGCAATGCGCGCCTGCTGCGCCGCGCTGCGGATGCAGGAAGCGATCGGGGAGGCGCGCTTCGTCGAAAAGCTGGTCCTGCCGGTGTCCATCCGCGTCGGGTTGCACTCTGGCGAGGTCGTCGTTGCCGAACGGGGCAACGGGTTCGACCATTACCTGGCCGCCTTCGGGCTGGCCGCGCACCTGACGGCCCGGTTGGAGCAGCTTGCCGGGGCCGGGCAGGTGCGCATCTCCGCCGACACCTACTCGTTGGTCGCTGGCCGGATCGAGGCGGAGCGGATGCCAGCTGTATCGGTGAAGGGGATCGCCGCGCCTGTCGAGACGTGGCGCCTGCTGGGCATCGCAGGCGTCCAGCCTGCCCCGCCGCCCCGCGGGGTCGGCGCGCCGTTCATCGGCCGCGATGATGTGCTGGGTCTGCTGCGGGCCATGGCCGCCGAGGCCCGCGCCGGACGTGGGGCTGCGGCAGTGATCTCAGGCGATCCCGGCAGCGGCAAGACGCGCCTGTGCAAGGAGGTGCTCGACAGCCTGGCCGCCGATTGGAGCAGCGCGCAGGTGAGGGGATCCTCCTTCCCGCCGTCTCCGCCGTATCGCGGCGTCATTGACCTTCTGCGCGCCTGCATGACGGATGACCCGTCCGGTTCCTCCGACCTCGAGGGTTGGCTCGACCGACAAACCGCAGGGTTCCCGGAGCATGCCGACGCCCTGCGGCCGCTATTCCTGGCCGATAACGCCGCAACCCCGGTTCCGCAGTTCCGGCAGCGCCAGGCGCAGGTCGCCGCAGCCATGACGTCCATCCTGCGCCGCCTCGCCCACGAGCGCCCGCTGATCGTGCTGGTTGACGACCTCCAATGGATCGATCCCGTGTCCAACCAAGTATTTGCGACGCTGGCGCAGCATACTCGGGACATCCCGATGGTCCTGCTGGCTACCGCCCGCATCGATGGCCTCCCGGCCGCCATCCGGGAAGTCGGGCCGAAGCTGATCACGCTGCCGCCCTTCAGCGCCGAGGAGACGGCGCGCTTCCTCAACGCCGTCACCGACACCGAACCGCTCGCCGCGGCTGCGAAGGAACGGCTTTTCCGACTAACCGGCGGCAACGCCCTGTTCCTGGAGGAGTTGATCAAGGCGCAGGCGATCACCAGCCTCTCCTCCGACCCCGGGACGGCCGTCGCGATGCCGAGCCGGGTGCAGGACCTGCTGGCCATGCGCGTGGACCGCCTATCGGTGCCTGCGAAAGCCATGCTGCAAGCGGCCGCTGTGCTCGGCATGGAGTTCGAGCGCCTGCAACTGGCCGACATGGCCGGGCATGATGGTGCGGCGCTGGCCCTGCTGCTCGCCGAACTGCATGACGGCAGTTTCCTACGGCCCGTGGCAGATGAACAGGCCGAACGCTGGTCGTTCCATCACGTGCTCAGCCGGGACGCGGCCTATGCCGGCCTCCTGCGCGAGAGCCGGCGGCGACTGCACGCCCGTGCCCTGCGCGTGCTGGAGCGGGCCGGTGGCCAGGAGGCCAGCGTGCTCACGTTCCATGCCCGGCAGTCGCAGGGCTGGCGCGCGGCGCACCGCCATGGTGTTGCCGCCGGCCTGGCGTCCCTCGCCCGGTCCGCACCGCACGAGGCCATGCAGTTCTTCGAAGACGCGCTCGACGCCTCGAGGCGGCTCGACGCCGATGACGCCACCCGCCGATCGGAACTCGACCTGCGCTTCCTTATGCGCAACACCCTGTTCTCGTTGGGGCGGGCCAGGGACATCGGGGTGCATCTCGCGGCGGCGAGCACGCTGGCGGAGCTGCTGGGCGACGATCATGCGAAGGCTCGCGCCCTTTGCCAGGGCGCGCACCTCGCTTGGCAGATGGGTCGTTGGACCGATGCGATCGCGACCGGGGCGAATGCCATGGCCGTCGCGGAAGGCATCGGGAACGTCGGCCTTTCGGTTTCAAGCCGGTTCTTCATGGGCCTTTCAACCCTGGCGCTGGGGCAGGTCGAGACAGGAGCCGAGCTCCTGCGCCACAACGTGTCCATCCTCGACGGCGACCTCGCCCGCGAGCGGTTCGGCTTCGTCTCGATCTGCTCGGTGGTGTCGAGCGCGTATCTGGCAGTCTGCCTGACCGAGCTGGGACGGTTCGATGAGGCGGAGCAGACGGCCCTGGCAGCACAGGCGACCGCCCGGCAGCACGGCCTAGCCTTCGACCAGATACAGGCCGACCTGGCCCTTGCAGGCGTCGACCTGATGCGCGGGAGCTCGGGTCGGCGGATCGAGCTGCTTGAGCGCGCGCTTTCTCTGTGCCGGACTGCGTCCGTCGCAGTCCTCCTACCCCGGGCCAGCACGTCGCTCGCCTTCGCCTATGCGCTGGCTGGCCGATCTGGCGAGGTCGGCGCTCTGGTCGTCGAGCGCGATGAGCAAAGCGGGGAGGCGGTGCGCGCCATGAGCCTGCTGGCGGGCACCGAGGCGATGCTGCTGTCGGGCGACGTGGGCGGCGCGGACGCGCGGGCGGCAACGTTGATAGTCTTCGCCAGGCGTACCAACCAGGCCGGCGCCGAAGCCTGGGGGCGACTCATGCACGCCTCCTGCCTGCTCGCCGCTGGCAAGTGGGCGCAGGCCCTCGCCGCGGCGGATGCCGCGGCGGTTGCGGCTGCCGCCCGCGCGATGCGGCCCCTTGCCGCCAGAGCCTCGCTGGTGACCGCCATGGCCGCCGCTTCCCTTGACGGCGTGAGCAGAGACTCGCTGCAGCGGCATGGGCTGGTGCTTGCAGCGGCTGAGGAGCTTGAGGCTTGCGGAATGGCATCTTGGCTTAACCATGCGGCGAGGGCTTGGGCATTCTCACGTTGACCGGGTCTGGTGCCGTACAGACGGTCGGGATCACGCGAAGGCAGTTGGATCGTAGGATGCGGGGTGGCGTTATTAGGTTGACGGTCGAGGCATTCCCGAGAGCTTGCGGCTGATAAGTCGTCGCGCCGGTGATCCGTTCCTACCAGCGGAATATGGGGCGCGGGCGCACCGGCTGCCCGGCATACCGAGCGGCCCTGGACGGGGACGGGACGTCGGGGGCTTCGGCAACTGCCGCCCGAGGCCGTCGCCAGGAACGATCGGGGTCTGGACACCGACGCGCTGATTGACAGCAGACGGCACCTCAGGTCAGGCCGGCCCATGTCCGCCCTCTCTGCTCGGAGGGCGCGGGCGTGAGGTGGTGATCCCATGCGGCCATGGCTTTATGCCGCCACTGGGCGCCTGCGCATTACTTATGTTCTTGATTCGTTCCTTTGAGGAACCTAACCTGGCCGGGTAATCAAGGAGGTGCCTATGTACCGGCGAACGCTCCCTTCCAGCTGTTCGGACAGCACCTGCGCCACCAGGTTGAACATGCCGTTGTGGATGTGCGCGTGCGGGTCGCCGGACATCGGCACGTCGGCCAGGTAGGTGACGCCGGTCACGCCGTCCTTGACCTGCAGCGTCGGCCGCACCGTGTGGTGGCGGAAGGACACCCGGCCCACCTCGCCCGGCTCGGCGCCGTCCTGGCCGTTCTTCCCCCGCCTGGCCCAGCCGATCTCGCGGGCGACGTAGCGCATGGTGTCGTCGTTGGCGCGGTTGACCGCCTCCCAGATCGCCCCGGCCTCGGCCGGCGAGGCGGCGAACTCGGCGGCGAGCGAGACGGACTTGTGCGGCGCCACGGTCAGGTCGTAGGCGCTGATCTTGCGCTCCTTGGCGCTCGGCCACTTCTCGCCGGTGTCGGCCCGCCTCGCCTCGAACAGCCGGTCCAGCTCGGCGTCGGCCGACAGCTGGGCCGGGTCGATGCCCATGGCCCCGGCCATCTCGGGCGCCATGTCAGGCCGCCACGTCGCCCGGGTGTCGCGGCCGGTGTAGTAGGCGGTCAGCCGCCCGCCGGCGTCCGGCCTGGCGCCAGGCTCCAGGCCGGCGCCGGGCTGCGGCTCCGGCGCGTGCTCGGTGAGGTAGGCGCGGATCAGCTTGCCGTCCGAGTTGGCGGCCAGCTTGCGGAAGGTCATCATCCCCGCCTGCCCTACCGCTTCGTGGGTTCGACGCCGAAGTTGTCGGCGATGGCCTGGACCACATCGAGCGGCATGTCGCGTGTGATCCTTGCCAGCACGACCGTGATGTCCTTCAGGTAAGCGGACTGGCTGTCCAGGCGAACCAGCAGCGCGCCGATCAGCTCCTCCAGCGAGGGGCCGTCCTTCCCGGTGCCCGGCTCGGGCGTGAGCAGCCGGACGATGGTTTCCAGGCTCTCGCCGTGCTGGCGCTGCACGCCTGTTACCAAAGCGATGCCGCCGCATGCCGCCCGAAGGTCCCTGCTGACCTGGATCAGGGTGTCGTCGGTCTCAACATCCATTGTGGTTGCTCCCTTCTTTGGGGGAGCATGGCAAGCCTGGATGCGAATGGCTCTGACCTCTACCGCCGGGTATGATGGAGGGAGGACTGTATCGACAGGGAGCTTTAACGGCTGTTCTGCGCAACACCACGTCCAGCGAAGGCCAAGAATGGCGACGGGCGGGCGGGCGTCCTCGCCGGCACCGCGGCACCAGCCCAGCCGTTCCTCCATCGACGCGTGTCCGAAACCGCGACCGACGTCGGGGTGTTGGAAGGTCGAGCAAGCAAGGACCAGCCATGTCCAAGTTGGATGCCGGGGATCGCGACAAGCTCCCGAACCGGGAGTTCGCGTTTCCCAAGCAGCGCAAGGAGCCGCTCGAGGACGCAAGCCACGTCCGCAACGCGGTCGCGCGCTTCGACGGGGTCAAGGACGTCACCGATGCCGAACGGGACGAGGCCTGGAAGCGCATCGAGGCAGCTGCCAAGAAATTTGGCGTCGAACTCTACGAGCGCAGCTGGCGCGAGTTGGGCAAGCCGCATCGCAAGCAGTGACCTCGACTGCGTCGGCACGGGGTTTGGACGCCGACAGGCGTGGCAAGCTGCTGGATGGTCACGAAGGTGAAGGGGCCTGAGCGTGCGCTTGCCTATGCTCCCACCCTTGAACACCCTCCCCAGCGGCGGGCTGCGGCAGCCCCCCTTGCGTCCGCCCTCCTCCCGCCCTTTCGACTCGTCCGCCCATCCGGTGTAGTCAGGCCCGGGAGCATCCACCTGTCCGGGGTGCCCCGCCCCGGATGACAGCGATGACCCGGAAGTCCGTTCCTGGCCCCGGCCGCTCCGGGCAGATGGCCTGGTTGTTGGAGAGTGACGACCCAATGCAGGACACGGACGCACCGCCGCAGCGCAACGAGGCCGACGATGCCGAGGCCACCCCGGACGAGGCGAGCATGCGCTTGGCGCTGGAGCGCCTGGGCACCCGGTCCAGCTCGGGTCATCGTGCGACAGGCGGCGGGGCCAGCGACGCGGCGGCTGGCGCCCGCGCCACGTCGCGGCCACGCCCGCGGTTCGTGCGCGATGGCGACGTGCCGGTCGTGCGCGTGCCGGCGGCGGCCCGCCTGCCGGGCGAGGCCGGGCGCGAGATGGCGGAGGAGCGCGCGGCGCGCCTGCGGGCCGAGGAGACCCTGGCCGACGCCCAGGGCACCATCGGCCGCTTGCAGGTGGCCCGCTCCCGGGCGGAGCAGGCGCTACAGGCGGCGCAGGCCGCCGTCGAGGGGCGCGAGGCGGCGATGGCCGGCCTGCGCGCCGAGCTGGCACGCGCGGCGCAGCGCGAAGCGGTGCTGGTCGAAGCCGCGCGGGTGGAGGCCGAGAAGGCGCAGGCCGCGGCCAGGCTGAGTCCGGCACCAGCGCCGTCCAGGGAGCCGGAGCCGGTCAGGTGGTGGCTGGACTACTTGAAGGCACCGCGGTCCTAGCCTGGGCCGCAAGGCCCGGCGTCGGCCAGCGTCAAGCCTCACGGCACCTTTGCCGATGCGATCCACCGCATCGGCGGACCTGAGGTCCGCTGTGCGCCCATTACCGCCTATCAGGATCGGATCTCGGTCTACTCGGGAGCGGACATTCCGTTTGAGCGGGACCATCATATCGATTACCTCTGCGGCGACCAGCTCATAGACGACTTGTGGAGCTATCATTGAAATCTGAATCCCCGTCTCATTCGGTTGCCGTGACCTTCGCCTTCTTATTTAGGAAACTCGACACTTCTCCTGCACTTGAAGTGCAGCCGAGTAGGTCGAGGGCGTAGGATGGCCTTGCTCAACACCGACCTTGATGATCTCGTCGCTGAACCGCGGGAAGCGCTCGACGTCGAGGTCAAGGAGTGGCTCGACCTCGCCGGCAACGACCACAAAGCGGCGTTGGCAAAGGAGATTATCGCGCTCGCCAATCATGGTGGAGGATACCTGGTTGCCGGCTTCGCCGAGCAGCCAGATGGCAGCTTCGTCCCAGCGACGCCTTACCCGGCAACGCTCGAAGCATGGTCACAGGACGCGGTTCAATCGATCGTCGCAAGATACCTCGATCCCCTGGTGCAGTGCCGAGTCATACATCGGAGGCGGCCTGGCAGTAGCAACCGCTATCCCATCATTGTCGTGCCCGGTGGCCATCGTGTCCCCATCCGCGCCAGGGCAGGTTCGCCCGACGGCAAGAGATTGGTTGCGCAACGCATCTACATTCGTCGGGCCGGGCCGAACAGCGAGGAACCGCGCACGGCCGAGGAGTGGGATCGTTTGTTGGAGCGGTGTCTCCAAAACCGGCAGGCTGAACTCCTCGACGCCATGCGCTCGATCATGGCGGGTGTTCTTCCGGGCGCGGGCACCCCGACACCGTCGCGACTCGATCAGTTGCGCACCTTAGAGAACCAAGCGGTCGCTCGCTGGACCAAACTGACTACCGCTCTCACGCCCAACGCGCCGCCTCGCCTACTCCACGGGTTTTACGACGCAGGATTCGCCCTCGACGGTGCGTTCGATACGCCCTCACTCACTGCCTTGCGGACGATCATCCAGCAGGAGGTGCGCAATCACTCGGGTTGGCCGCCGTTCCTGACATTGTTGCGCGCTCCCTATACACCAAAACCGATCGACGGCGCGGTGGAGGTCTGGATAGGACCCGACAACGATGGCAGCTATGACAAGCCAGCGCACCACGACTTTTGGCGCGTCTCGCCGGACGGCTTCCTTTTTACTCGACGCGGATACCAGGAGGACGGTGGCTTTCGAGAAAAAAAGCCCGGAACCACCTTCGATATCACGACTCCGACATGGCGTTTGGGCGAGGCCATTCTAGAGGCGAGCTACATCGCACGGGCGGTTGGCGGCTCGGAAGCAAACCTGATCTGCCACGGGCGCTGGACGGGGCTTTCTGGCAGAAGCCTCGTATCGTTTGGAAATCCGAACCGTATCCTGTTCGAAGGTAGAGCAGCCGCTCAGGATGAGTATGAGACTGTGGAGACTGTCCCCGTCGCAGCTCTTCCAAACGCTTTGCCAGAATTGGCTTTTGCAATGTTGTCCCCGCTCTACCTTCTTTTCGACTTCTTCGAGCTTCCAAAACGTCTTGTGGAAGAAGAGTTAATGACGCTACGCAGCCGACGGTTCTAGGAAAGTCAGTTTCTCTAGCCATCAGTTCGCAAGCAGGCGGTCTGCTTACGGCCATTCCGGGCGTATGGCCCTGGTAGGCAGGACGTCCGACTGGGGACGGGTGCGGCGGTTCGCTTCGTCGTCCGTTGAAGGCCGACCCGAGAGGCGCCTGTCTACAAAGCAGGGCAGCCATGCCCGGCTCGCACGCAATCACGTCGCCGTAGCCTTGCTCACGAAGCAGAAGGGTTCTTGCCCCGAGCGGCCTGTTCAGCCCGCGCTTTCCACGCCGCCATGTCAGCCGCCTCGCTGAACATCACGCGCACACCCGTGCCGCCCTGGCTCACCCGGATTTTGCCCCCTTTCTGCGCCTTGTGCTCGGCCAGCCACGCCACGACCTCTTGGTCCTCGCTGGTTCGGCCCTCGAACTCAAGCACCCCGGCGATGTCTTCCTGTTTGCGACGTTTGACCATGGGTGTGCGCCTCCTGGACGCGCGGGGAAAAGTGCGGTGTGGCTCAGCTACCCCCTCGCCATTGCTCGTCTTTCCCGTTCGAAGGCGAGGAGACCTAGACCATGGCCCGCCGGTCCACCAGTCCGCTTGGGTCGGAAGCGGCCATCTCATCAGAAGCCCTTCGGCGAGCGGCGAGACTCACGGCCTTTTTCGTCTACGGAATCCGGCGCGCGAATCGACATGGTTGCGGGCGCGGCACCGATGGCGGCGCTCATCGTGCGCTCGGCAGGCTGCCGATGTATGCGCGCAAACTTTCCGCGAGGATCAGGGTCCTGCGGCCGGTCCGGACTGCCTTGATTTCCTCGGTCCGCAGCAAGCCCTCAATCCTGGTCCGGGTCATGCCGGTATAGCGAACAGCGCCGTCGACGGTCAGAGAGTACGGCGGCAATTCGTGCCGTTCCCCGGTTAATGAGTTCGTCAATATCGCCTCCGTCCTGCCCCGGTGTGCACCGCGGCGCCGGTTGGAGACGTGATCTAACTAGAGCGCCCGAAAAAGCCGCCCGGAACTAGCCAACGCCATTATCCTGCCCGAAACCAGTTCCGGGCAGTTAGCTCGACTTTGGCCATTTCAGGCTGGGTAGCATGCGGCTTGTGTGAGCCTGTCCAGGAGCACTGCTGGGATTTCGACCATGTCGTGGTCCGGCGCCGAGGTTGAGAAAGCCTGCGCGATCCAAGCTGGCGGCGGACGGCGGCGAGCGCGTCGGAGAAGGTGATCTGGGGCTTCGCATACCAAGCGGCGCGCCTGGGCTGGACGAGGCCGCGCGCGGCCAGGTCGCTGGCCCAGAGTGTCACGAGCGAGAACAGGGCGAGCAGGCAGGGCGTCGTGCGGGCGATGGCCAGGTCCGACCATTGCCGCTGCGTCTCCACGCCCAGGTGCCGGCGCACCTCGGCAAAGGTCACCTCGACGGACCATCGGCGCACGAACAGCCGCAGGATGGTGACTGGATCGGCGCCCTGGCCCGTGCACAGGAACGCCTGCGGCTCGAACGCGCCGGCCGGGTCCCGGACCAGCAGCCAGCGGACCGGCACCTGCTTGCCGGGGTGATACCAGAGCGGCGTGCCCGACACGACGTCGAGCCGGCGTTCGCACTGCCCATACCAGCCCGTGACCGTGACGTGCTGCCACCCTGTTTTCGGATCGGCCAGGCGCTGGAGCAGCGTCGGCTGGCGCGCGCCGGACACGCGCGGGCGCCCCTTGGTGCCAGGCAGGCGCGGCGGCGGCGGGTCGAACAGGCGGGCGTCGAGCCGCAGCCGGGTGATCACGGTCACATGGCGGCGCACGGCTGCGAGCAGCTCAATGGCGGCGTAGCTGCTGTCGGCGATGGCTATGACCTGCCGGTCCGGCAGCCAGTGCGCGACCAGGAGCAGCAACTGCCGTGCGCGATCCGTCAGCAGCTTGTGCCGGCATCCCTGGGCTTGGGCGTAGCGCTCGGAGGGCGCCAGGGCGGAGAGGAACGGCAATCCCCAGACCCGCCCGGCGAACGGCACGGGCGCGAGCAGCATCAGACTGACCCAGCGTAGGCCCGACGCCTTGACGAAGTGGCCGCGGCTGGAGCGCACGGGGTCGCGGTAGATGCCGCGCGCCTTGATCCTTGCACCCCAGCGGCGCTCGATGGTCTCGTCGATGTCCGGCAAACCTCTCGGTTTGACGCCGACCACGACCGGTCCGTCAGGCACAAAGGCGGCGACCAGCAGCCCGAGCAGGCAGCGCGCCGCGGCCTGGCCCGACCAGCGGCTGCGGTTGAGCACGCGGTGGTAGTTTGTGAACCCTGCCGCCCCGCGCAGGCCCACGCTGCTCAGCGCCGCGGCAACGGTGCGCCGGCCCGGGGACAGGATGGCGCCTGCGGCAAGCACCAGCAGGTTGGCCCAGGTCGGGCGGGTGAAGCATCCGGCGAACGGCGCCACCTGGACCGAAACGGCGGCTTCGGTCCAGGTGGCGAGAAGGCCGGGGTGGTCAGGGTTGGCTTGGCTTGCCATGGCGGGCTCGCGGTGGTGTCGTTGCCGCCGGACAACTCCGCACGCGCCAGAAGGATCAACCGTGCCGGCCAGCGACCCCATGCGGGAGCGCATCGAGGCGTTCAACCAGGCGCGCGGCGGCGGCGTCACGGTGCACAAGGCAAGACGCGGCTACTCGCTCACGAGCGAGCGCACCGGAGCGCCTATCGCCAGGCTCAAGCCGACTGGGGACGCCGACAAGGTGCAGGTGCTCTGGTGGAACGGCCAACGCTGGGCCGCACCAGGGCCGTTCGGCATCGAAACCATGCCGCTCGACGAAGCCCTCGATTACATCGCCTCCGAGCCGCACTTCTGGATCAACGCCTGACCGGAAATGGCCAAAGTCGAGCTGAGCAACTCGTTGTAGGGATGACATTGCACATTGGCGATCGTCTTGGCACTCAACGGCGGCTCGTCGGGATGCTCTTTCTTCAGCCAGGTCGCAAGGTATCTCGCTTCAGATGCGATCGTTTCCCGGAGCCTGCCGGCTTGCGCGCGCCTGCGCATCTCGGCTTCCACCAACATCATGGACGAAGGCCGCCCAGGTCTACGCTGCGGCGGCAGTTCCATGATCGAGGACACGTCCTCTGGGCGGCTTGCGGCCGTGGGTGGAAAAGGCTCGGGTGTCCTCGTAGCCGCTACTTCACCGATGATTGTCGGTGGAGCAGCGTTGGGCATCGCGGTCGCACTCGTCCTGACCGTTCGCGTCGGTGACACGACCTCAACCCCATTAGGCTCGCCGGCGCCGCAGGCCATGTCATGCTCGAGCGTCGGAGGCTCGTTGATTGCCATCCCATTCGGCGGCGGCGGAAGCGGGAGATCGACCGCGTCAAGCACGGTGGCCAGGTCGCGCAGCCTCATGAATGGTTGGCACGGCGACCCGGCGGGCCCAATCCCGAGGCGAACCAACCCACCTTGTGACGCCACGTAGGATGGATAGGCCACCCGTCCGCCGATCACCGTCGGCGCGGTCCAGACCTCTCGTGGGAACCAGTAGGCGACGCTGGAGCCGGCCATGAACCCGGCAATGCGGACCTCTCCGCGCGCAGCCGCCTCGCCGATCCGCCGCGCCACGCTGTTCCGGAGGTGCAGGTCACCCCAGTCCAGCGGCACGCCCCAACGCCCAGCCTCGACGTAGACAATTTTCCACGCGTCTGCGAGTCGCACGTAACCCGGCGGCAGCGGAAGCTTGTCGGAGTAGGGGGGCAGGAGACGCCCGACCGGCGCGACCCACCCGAACGCGGTTCGAAACTTGCGCTGGTACTCGGGATCGCGAGTGGTGGTGGACGACCCGGCGGCAGACCGTTGGGAGTTGCCCGTCGAACCCGCGTCTTGGCGGGGAACCTTCGGGAACCCGAGCAAAGATGAAAGAAACTTCATTCGCCTACTCCGTCGGGGAGCCGATCCCGCAAGATCGACGGGAGTGGGACCGAAAAGGGGACCGCCAGATGCCAACTGTTTCGAAAGTCAACAAAATCAGACGATTCAGCATGTGCGATGGCGGAGAGGGTGGGATTCGAACCCACGGTGGTTGTTACGCCACAACGGTTTTCGAGACCGCCACCTTAAGCCGCTCGGCCACCTCTCCGTGGGCCGGGTTATACGAAGGCCGCCCGCACGCCGCAAGCATCCGGCGCGCTGTCCGCGCCGGGTGCCGCCAGGGCTATTCCGCCGGGCTATTCCGCCGGGCTATTCCGCCGGGCTGGCCGCCGCGCCGCCGGGCATGGCCGACCCTCGCCGCGGCGCCGTGCGGACGTGCGTCGCGTAGAGCGTCAGCCCGGTGAAGGCGAGGCCGCCCACCAGGTTGCCCACCACGGTCGGCAGCTCGTTCCAGATGATGTAGTCGGCAATCGAGAATTTCCCGCCCAGCAGCAGCCCCGAGGGGAACAGGAACATGTTGACCACCGAATGCTCGAACGTCATGCCGAAGAACAGCATGATCGGCATCCACATGGCGATGACCTTGCCGCCGACGGAGTTGGAGATCATCGCCCCGACCACGCCCGTGGATACCATCCAGTTGCACAGCACTCCGCGGATGAACAGCGTCAGCATCCCCGCGGCGCCGTAGTGCTTGTAGCCGAGCGTCCGCGCCTCGCCGATGCCGGCTATGACCTTGCCGACCGGGCTTGGCTCGGTCTGGAAGCCGAAGGTGAACACGACGGCCATCATCAGCGCCACCGTGAGCGCGCCCGCGAAGTTGCCCAGGAACACCAGCCCCCAGTTCCGCAGCACGCCGCCAAGCGTGACGCCGGGCCTGCGGTCAATGAGCGCCAGGGGCGCCAGCACGAACACGCCGGTCAGCAGGTCGAACCCCAGCAGGTACAACATGCAGAACCCGACCGGGAACAGAATGGCGCCGATGATCGGGTATCCCGTCTGCTGCGCGACGGTGACGGCGAACACGGCGGCGAGCGCCAGCAGCGCGCCGGCCATGTAGGCGCGGATCACGGTGTCGCGGGTGGACATGAAGACCTTGGCCTCCCCAGCGTCCACCATTTTTACGACGAACTGACTTGGCGAGAGATAGGACACTTGCGCGGTTTCCTGCTTATGTTGCGTGCAGATGCCATGCGGGACGGCTCCGGGCCGATGGGCGCCGGGCTGCTTGTCAGCCGGGCGCTGCAAGCTGCGTACCAGTCAAGGTGCGCTGGCGGAGGGGTGGGACTTCGGGCCAATGGTGGCCGCTGGCGCCGCGATGGTCCTAAAAGCCGCCTTGCGACGACTGGCCAGCCTCCCGCAGGACGGGCCTTGCGGACCCGGGCGGCCATCGGCCCATGCCGCTTCAATTTCTTGGCGGCGTTGGCCGTGCATCGAACCGCCTTCGTCACGCGCCGGACATCGTTGCCGCACCATGGCACAAGCCGCGCCTGACCCGGCAACATTGACTTCGCGGCCATTGCGGATACAACCCGCAGCGATGCCGAAGGCGGCCCGCGAGGCCGCCCGGCGTCCCATGTCCACAAGAAGGGCCGCCCGGCACGCCGGGACAGCCGATCAGGAACCCATCATGTTCGCAGTCATCCGCACCGGCGGAAAGCAGTATCGCGTCACGCCCAACGACGTGCTGAAGGTCGAGAAGCTGCCCGGCGAGGCCGGCGAGACCATCACCTTCACCGACGTGCTCGCGGTTGGCAGCACCGCCGGCACCACGCTCGGCGCCCCCCTTGTTGCCGGCGCCACGGTGACGGCCACCGTGATCGCGCAGGACCGGCTCGACAAGATCATTATCTTCAAGAAGCGCCGCCGGCAGAACAGCCGCCGCAAGAACGGCCACCGCCAGCACGTCACCGTGCTGCGCGTTGCAGGCATCAGCGCGGAGGGCCATGTGATGCCCGCGCAGGCCAAGGCCGCGCCGGTCGAGGCCGAGTCCGTCACCAGCGCCCCGGCCACCCCCACCCCGGCGGCCGACGCGGAAGCGTATCCCGGGCCGGCGGTGGACTCGGACGCCGCTCAAGAGAACGCCGAATAACCGCCGCATAAGAGAGGACCCGTAGCATGGCACACAAGAAGGCAGGCGGCTCGTCCCGCAACGGCCGCGACACCGCCGGGCGCCGCCTGGGCGTCAAGAAGTTCGGCGGCGAGGCCGTCGTCGCCGGCAACATCATCATCCGCCAGCGCGGCACCAAGGTGAAGCCCGGCCTCAACGTCGGCGTCGGCACCGACCACACGATCTGGGCGCTCGTGGACGGCAACGTGAAGTTCAAGCGCCGCAGCGAGGGGCGCGTCCATGTGTCCGTCGAGCCGGTGCAGGACGCCGCGCCGCTGGCCGTCGCCGCCGAGTAGCGCCGGCACCCGCGGCGCACCATATCAGGGGCCGGCGCAAGCCGGCCCCTTAATTGTTTCAGCCAGTCTCCCAGCCAATCTCTCAGGCGATCCGATGAAGTTCCTCGACCAGGCCAAGATTTACACCCGCTCCGGCGACGGCGGGAACGGCGTGATCGCCTTCCGGCGGGAGAAGTTCATGGAGTTCGGCGGCCCTGACGGCGGCGACGGCGGCAAGGGCGGCGACATCATCTTCGTCGCGGCGCAGAACCTGAACACCCTGATAGACTTCCGCTATACCCAGCACTTCCGCGCGCCCAAGGGCGGCAACGGCGCCGGCAGCGACCGCACCGGCGCGGGGGCCGATGACGTGGTGATCCAGGTGCCGCTCGGCACGCAGATCATGGCGGAGGACAAGGAGACCTTGCTCGCCGACCTCGACGAGCCGGGCAAGCGCATCGTGCTGTGCCGCGGCGGCGACGGCGGGCATGGCAACGCTCACTTCAAGTCCAGCACGAATCGCGCGCCGCGCAAGGCGACGCCGGGCTATCCCGGGGAAGAGCGCTGGGTTTGGCTGCGGCTGAAGCTGATCGCCGACGTGGGGCTGGTCGGGCTGCCGAACGCCGGCAAGAGCACCTTTCTGTCCGTGGTGTCCGCGGCGCGGCCGAAGATCGCCGATTATCCGTTCACGACGCTGCATCCGCAGTTGGGTGTGGTGCGGCTGTCGCACTCGGAGGAGTTCGTGATCGCCGACATTCCCGGCCTGATACGGGGGGCGCATGAGGGCGCCGGGCTGGGCGACCGCTTCCTGGGCCACGTCGAGCGTTGCGCCGTGCTGCTGCACCTGGTTGACGGCGCCGCCGGGAACGTGGTCCGCGCCTGGCGCACCATACGCGAGGAGCTGCGGGCCTATGGCGGCGGGCTGGCGGAGAAGCCGGAGCTGCTGGTGCTGAACAAGTCGGACGCCATGACGGCGGCGGAGGCCCGCACCCGCCGAGCGGCGCTGCAGAAGGCGTCGGGGCAGCCGGTGCTGCTGCTGTCCGGCGTGACCGGCGACAACCTGCCGGTCGTGCTGCGGGAGCTGATGGACCGCGTTCATGCCGGGCGCCGGGTGCGCCCTGCGGTGCTGGAGCTGGCATGACGCCAGGTCCCTGCTCCCTCTCCCTACGGGAGAGGGCCGGGGTGAGGGAGGCCACGCAGCGCTGCACCTGGCCAAGCGGGCGCCACGTCCATTCTGGGCCGGATGCGGTGCTTGCCGCTTCCCTCACCCCGACCCTCTCCCGGAGGGAGAGGGAGCAGGCAGCCTGCTCCATTTCATGATCCCCCAGCTTGAGGCTGCCCGGTTGCTGGTCGTGAAGATCGGCAGCGCGCTGGTAGTGGACCAGGCGGCGCCGCGGACGGCTTGGCTGGAGGGGGTGGCGGAGGACATCGCCTCTGCCCGGGCGCGAGGCACCGCGGTGATCGTCGTGTCGTCCGGGGCCATTGCCCTGGCCCGCAACGCCCTGGGCCTGACGCAGCCGCGGCTGCGGCTGGAGGAGAAGCAGGCCGCCGCCGCCGTTGGGCAGATCAGGCTGGCGCAAGCCTGGACGGCGGCACTGTCGCTGCACGGCATGGTGGCGGCGCAATTGCTGCTGACCCTGGAGGACACCGAGGACCGGCGGCGCTACCTGAACGCGCGGGCGACGCTGACGACCCTGCTGGGCCTGGGATGCGTGCCGGTCATCAACGAGAACGACAGCGTGGCGACGGCGGAAATCCGCTTCGGCGACAACGACCGGCTGGCGGCGCGCGTGGCGGAGATGGTGCAGGCGGACCAGCTCCTGCTGCTGTCCGATATAGACGGACTCTATACCGCCGACCCCAAGCGCGACCCGGCGGCCCGGCACATCCCGGTGGTTCCGGCGCTAACGCCGGAGATCGAGGCGATGGGCGGCGACCCGCCGCCGGGCTACAGCAGCGGCGGGATGCGGACCAAGCTGGCAGCGGCGCGGATCGCGACCCAGGCCGGCTGCGCGATGGCGATTGCCGTGGGCGCCCTGCCGCACCCGCTGTCGGCCTTGGCCGCGGGCGGGCGCTGCACCTGGTTCCTGCCGGCGCCGGACGGGCGCACGGCGCGCAAGCGCTGGATCGCTGGCAGCCTGCACCCGGCGGGCCGGCTGGTCGTGGACCCCGGCGCCGCCCGCGCGCTCGCCGCCGGACGCTCGCTGCTGCCGGCCGGCGTGCGGGACGTGATGGGCGAGTTCGAGCGCGGGGACGCCGTGCTGGTGCAGGACGCCGCGGGCGGCGTGCTGGCGCGCGGGCTGACCGCCTATGCCAGCGTCGACGCCCGCCGCATCGCCGGCCGGCAGTCGGACGACATCGAGGGCATCCTGGGCTGGCGCGGCCGGGACGAGATCGTGCATCGGGACGACTTGGTGCTGGTGCCGTAGCGGCGGCCGATCCGCCGCCTGCCCGGCGACGATGGCACGGTTGCGGCCGGGGCGGCGCCGGTGCTGCACTCATCCGGTGCTGCACTCATCCGGCGCCGGACGCCTCCATGCAGGCCGCGAACGGTCCGGACCAGAACGCCTTCGCCCAATGACTGACCCGCACGGACTTCCGCAGGCCGGCGGTCCAGAACGGGTCCTGCCGCAGCAGCGTTTCGGCGTCGGCCTTGCTGGGCGCGTTGACGATCCAGATGCCGCCCTCCGGCGCCGCGTCCTCCGCCGGGCGCAGCGCTCCGGCCGCGACGACCTGGCCCTCGTGCCGCGCCAGGAACGCCAAGTGGGCCGGCATGTGCCGCGCCCGCTCCGGCAGGCGCCCGGGATGGTCGGCGTAAACGTCCTCGAACCGGACGATGAACAACATCGGCTGCTCCCTTCGCTGGCATGACCCAGGCAGGTTCGGCGGGTATGATCTCAGCCCCATGACGCGGGCACCCCGGCAAGCCCAACCTTCCAGCGGGGCGCGGCAGCCGTCAAGTTGCGGCAGCCGTCAAGCGCAGACCGGCCCGCTCATGGCACTCCTGCATGGGACGCCGCACAAGCACCCTGGCGCGTCCGGCCCGGCCCCGGCAAGATCGCGTCACCATGAACCAGATCACCGATCCCGCGACCACTTGGCTCCACGATGCCGGCCATCGCGCCCGTGCGGCTTCCGCCATCCTGGCGACCACCCCGGACGCGCAACGCGCCGCCGGCCTGTGCGCCGCGGCGGCCCGGCTTCGTGCCCATTTGCCAGCCATCCTCGCCGCCAACGAGGCCGATCTTGCGGCCCACCAGGGCACCCCGGCCTTCCGCGACCGCCTGGCGCTGACGCCCGCGCGGGTGGAGGCGATGGCGGACGGCCTGGACAGCATCGCCGCCCTGCCGGACCCGCTGGCGCGGACCCTGGCAGACTGGACGCGGCCCAACGGCCTGCGCATCCGGCGCATCGCGCAGCCGCTGGGCGTGATCGGCATGGTGTATGAGAGCCGGCCCAACGTGGGCGCGGACGCCGCCGGGCTGTGCGTGAAGTCGGGCAACGCCGTCATCCTGCGCGGCGGGTCGGACAGCCAGCACTCCGCCCGCGCCATACACGCCGCCATCGCGGCGGGGCTGGACGCCGCGGGCCTGCCGCCCGGCGCCGTGCAGGTCGCGCCGGGCACCGACCGCGGCTACGTCGCCGCCATGCTGGCCGCGAGCGGCCTGATCGACCTCGTGATCCCCCGCGGCGGGCGCTCCCTGGTGGAACGGGTGCAGCGCGACGCCCGCGTGCCCGTGCTGGCCCATGCCGAGGGACTGTGCCACACCTACGTCCACGCCGCCGCCGACCCGGCGATGGCCCGCGCCGTGCTGGCCAACGCCAAGATGCGCCGCACCGGCGTTTGCGGCGCGACGGAGACGCTGCTGGTTGACGCCGCCTGCGCCCCTGCCCTGCTGCCGTTTCTGGTGGCCGACCTTGCGGCCCTTGGCTGCACGTTCCGCGCCGACGCCCGCGCCCGCGCCATCCTGCCGGACCTGCCCGCGGCGACGGAGGCGGATTTCGGCACGGAATGGCTGGGCGCCGTCCTGTCCGTCGCCGTCGTGGACGGGGTGCCGGGCGCCCTGGCCCATATCGCCCGATACGGCAGCGAGCATACCGAGGCGATCATCACGGAAGACCCGGCAGCCGCCGACGCCTTCCTGCGCGGCGTCGGCAGCGCCGTGGCGCTGTGGAACGCCTCGACCCAGTTCTGTGACGGCGGCGAGTTCGGCTTCGGCGCCGAGATCGGCATCGCAACCGGCCGCATCCATGCCCGCGGACCCGTGGGGGTCGAGCAGTTGACGATCTTCCGCTACGTCGTCACCGGCACCGGCCAGGTGCGCGCCTGACGGCGCAACGGCCAGATGCGCGGCTGGCAACGCAGCCATCAGACGTGCGCCTGCCGGCGCAGCCATCAGACGTGCGCCTGCCGGCGCAGCCATCAGACGTGCGCCTGCCGGCGCAACGCCCAGGCGCGCTTCCGGCGGCGCAACCGCCAGGTCCGCGCATGACGGCGAGGCAGGCGGATGCGCGCCCGATGAAGCCCGGGCAGGATGATCCGGTTCCGCGATGGGGCGACCGGCGGCGCACGCGGGTCGGCGTGCTCGGCGGGTCGTTCAACCCGGGCCACGAGGGCCACCTGCATATCGCCCGCCTGGCGCTGCAACGGCTGCGGCTGCACCAGGTCTGGCTGATGGTGTCGCCGGGCAACCCGCTGAAGCCGGCGCGCGGCATGGCGTCGCTGGCCGACCGCCTGGCCAGCGCCGGGCGGCTGGCGGACGGGCGGCGCATCGTCGCGACCGCCGTGGAGGCGCGGCTCCGCACCCGCTACACCTACGACACCTTGCAGGCGTTGCGGCGTCGCTTCCCGCGGGTGCGGTTCGTGTGGCTGATGGGCGCCGACAACCTGGTGCAACTGCCGCGCTGGCAGCGCTGGGAGGGCATCGCCCGCGCCATGCCGTTCGCCGTCATGCCGCGGCCGACCTACAACGACCGCGCCCTGGCCAGCCAAGCGGCCAAGCGGCTGCGCCATGCCCTGCTCCCGGCACGCGCCGCCCCGGTGCTGGCACGCTGCGCCCCGCCCGCCTGGACGTTCCTCCCGGCCCGGCAGAACGCAGCCTCCGCCACCGCGCTGCGCGCAGGCCGCGGCACGCCGCCGGTGCCGATCTGGCCGCCAGCCGGTGCCGGGTCACATCCCGGCGCGAAACCTGCTATAGCCGCGGCGGAGCCCCCTGCAGGAGCATGGACATAGCCAGGAAACCCGCCGACCCCGCCCCCAAGCGCCGCCCGCCGCAGCCCGCCCCGGCGCTGGCGGAGGCCGCCAAGGCGCCGGGCACGCCGCGCAAGAAGGCCGTCGCCGCCGGTCCGCGCACCCGCAAGCCGAAGACCGCCCCGGCGCCTGCCGACTATCGCGTCCGGCTGGACCAGATGCAGTCCGTCATCGTCGAAAGCCTGGAGTCCGACAAGGCCGGCGACGTGGTGACGCTGGACCTTGAGGGCCGCGCCGCCTTCACCGACCGGATGGTGATTGCCACCGGCCTGGCCGACCGCCAGATCAGCGCCATGGCGACCCACTTGGAGGAGAAGCTGGCCGAGATCGGCGTCAAGCGCATCCAAGTGGAGGGGGCCGGCGGCTCCGACTGGGTGCTGATAGACGCGGGCGACATCGTCATCCACCTGTTCAAGCCGGAGGCGCGCACGCTGTATGCGCTGGAGCGTATGTGGGGTCCCGAGCTGGACGAGCCGGCCGAGGCGCAGGACGCGGAGTAGCCGCGCGCGGTCCTGGGACCGGCGCCGTGGCGCCGACGGCGGCTCAGCCCGCTGTCCGGCCCCGGCCCTGGCCGTGCCTTGGGCGCAGGTCTATGTTGGGCGCAGGGTTGCGGCTGGCGTAGGCGGTGCCGTTCCAGATGTACACTTCCTTGTCCGCGATCAGGTCCGCCATGCCGCGGTGCCGGGCAGCGGCGACGGCGACGCGGCCGGTCGCTCCGTCCAGCACGCGCCGGTAGCGCCCGCCGATCCAGGAATAAACCACCGTGCTGCAGCCGGCGGAGCCGCATTCGCGCGGCGATTGCAGTTGCACGAACAGCGCCGGCCGGTCGGATGCCGCCCCCAGCTTGGCGGTGCCGACCAGCACGATCGGACGGTCGCCCGACCGTGCGGCCCGGGTCAGGTCCTGTGCGACCAGGCTGCGGGCCGCCGCGTCCAGCGGGGTGCCGGGCTGGGACAGCATGGCGACCGGCACGCCCGGGGCGGGCCTGGCGGGCGGAGCCGCTGCCACGAGGCAGGGCAGGGCGAGGCACAGCGTCCATCGTTGCAGCGCGTTCATGCAACATACATCGCGCACGCCCCGGCCCGGGTTGCAAGCCTGGCCGTTGCAAGCCCCATCGTTGCAAGCCCCATCGTTGCAAGCCCCATCGTTGCAAGCCCCATCGTTGCAAGCCTGGCCGTTGCAAGCCTGGCCCTGGCGGCATGATGCGCCTGGTCGCAGTCGGCCGCCTGCGCGCCGGGCCGGAGCGGGAGCTGTTCGCCCGCTACGGCGCCCGGCTGCGCCCGCCCCTGCTGCTGATAGAAATCCCGGAGGGCAGCGGCGCCCCAGCAGAGGCCAAGCGCCGGGAGGGCGCCGCCCTGCTGGCGGCCGTGCCGCAGGACGCGCTCGCCGTGGCGCTCGACATGGGCGGCGCGGCGCCCGGCAGCGACGGCCTGGCGCGGCTGCTGGAGCGGTGGCTCGGGCTGTCCCGTCCCGTGTGCTTCCTGGTCGGCGGCGCGGAGGGGCTGGACGCCGCCGTGCTGGCCCGCGCCGATCATGCGCTGTCGCTGGGTCCGATGACCTGGCCGCACATGCTGGTCCGCGTCATGCTGGCCGAGCAGTTGTATCGTGCACAGTCCATCCTGCTGGGCCATCCCTACCACCGGGCGGGCCGGCCGGGTTAGGGACCGGGGCCAAGGCGGCGGGAAAGCAGGCGCTCAGTCTCCCCAAGTTCCTGCACGATGTCGGCGGCGAGGCTGAGGATATGTCGTATCCGTCGCCGGGCTGCACGCACGCGTCCGGCGTCGGTGCTGAAATCATGCGCGTCCCAGATCGTCACGCCACAACCGATGATGGTCAGCACGAGCGACAGGTTGAGCGTCAACGACGCCAGGGTAACGCCGGCAATGGCAAGAGCGGCATTCATGGCGAGCTTCACTGCCGGCTTGACAAGCAGTTTTTGGTCCGGAACAAGCCGGCTCAGTTCCGCATCGAGCTGCAATTTGGCCTGCGCCAACTCACTTTCCAACTGCGCGCCAAGGTCAATCAGCGCGTCGTTGCTCAAGATGTCCAAGTTTGGCGTCATGCTTTGGACAACGCCGGTTATATGGCTTTCTGCTCCGGCCTGCCGCGGTAAGCCTGTATGCGCGAGGCCGCCAACTGGCCGTGCGCGATAAGGTCGGACGTCTCCGCCGCCTCGTCCAAAGCGTCCTCATACTGCCGGGAACGCCGTATTTGGTGGTAGCTTGCGAGCATGATGAGTGCGGTGAAGACGATGGACGCGGCCAGGATGGTTGCACCCGAGACCGCTGTGGCTGAGCGGCCAAGCAGCGGCCCGACATGATCCACGAACTGAAGCCCGACCGCTGCAAACGCCGCCGCTACTGAGGCTGCCTCAGTCCAGTGGCCTGCCCTGGAGGCGCCTCCTGGGACCGCAAGTTCGGCTGGCTGCAAACGATCCTGCCTATCCATGTGTTCTTCCACCTCCAAAACCATCCGCAAGCTGCCAGCGCAGCAGCCATTCGACAGGCAGGAAAGATAGCGTCAGCCTGCCCTCCATCCCTCGCGCGCCTCGCTTGCTCATCTCGTGGAGCGCCGTCATACCACTAATCCACTGCTATCAAGGACTGCAATCCGATGCCCACCCCGCCCCGCCCCGTCATGCTGGTGATCCTGGACGGCTGGGGCTGGCGGGAGGACATGGCGGACAACGCCGTGCAGCAGGCCGATACCCCGACGTTCGACCGCTTGATGGAGGGGCCGCACGCCTTCCTCCGCACCTCCGGCCTGGATGTCGGGCTGCCGCCGGGGCAGATGGGCAACTCGGAGGTTGGGCACCTGAACATCGGCGCCGGGCGTGTGGTGATGCAGGAGCTGCCGCGCATCGGCCTGGCCATCGAGGACGGCAGCCTGGCGCGGTCGCCGGCGATCCAGGGCCTGATCGCGGCCTTGCGCGGCACCGGGGGCGCCTGCCACCTGATGGGCCTGGTGTCGCCGGGCGGGGTCCATGCCCACCAGGACCATGCGCTGGCGCTGGCGCGCATCCTGGCCGACGCGCGCATCCCGGTCCGGCTGCACGCCTTCATGGACGGGCGTGACACCTCCCCAAGCTCCGGCGCGGAGGACCTGGCGCGGCTGCAGGCGGCGCTGCCCGCCGGGGCGCGGGTGGCGACCGTCAGCGGGCGCTACTATGCCATGGACCGCGACAACCGCTGGGACCGGGTGGAGCGGGCCTACCTTGCCGTCGTGGAGGGCCGGGGCGCCGCCTTCGCCGACGCCGCCAGCGCGATGGACGACGCCTATGGCCGGGCCATCACGGACGAGTTCGTCCCGCCCGCTGCCATCGGCGGCTACGACGGCATGGCGGACGGCGACGGGCTGCTGTGCTTCAACTTCCGCGCCGACCGGGTGCGAGAGCTGCTGGACGCCATCCTGGCCCCTGCCTTCAGCGGCTTCTTGCGCGCCCGCACGGTCCGCAGGGCCGCTGCCGTGGGCCTGACCCGCTACAGCGACGCGCTGGCGCCGCTGATGCAGGCGGTGTTCGCGCCGCAGCACATGGACGGGATGCTGGGCGAGGCGGTGTCCGGGGCGGGACGGCGGCAGCTCCGCATGGCAGAGACGGAGAAGTATCCGCATGTCACCTACTTCATGAACGGTGGCCGTGAGGCCGCGCTGCCCGGCGAGGACCGCGCGATGGTGCCCTCCCCCAAGGTCGCCACCTACGACCTGCAGCCGGAGATGTCGGCGCCCGAGCTGACGGACCGTGCCGTGGAGGCCATCCAGGGCGGCGCCTACGACCTGATCGTGCTGAACTACGCCAACCCCGACATGGTCGGCCACACCGGCAACCTGGCGGCGGCGGTGCGCGCGGTGGAGACGGTGGACGCCGGGCTGGGCCGCATCGCGGACGCGATGGAGGAGGCGGGCGGCGCCCTGCTGGTCACGGCCGACCACGGCAACTGCGAGCTGATGCGCGACCCCCTCACCGGCGGCCCGCACACCGCCCATACGACCAATCCGGTCCCGGTGATGCTGCAGGTCCGGCTGCGCGGCGGGGAGGCGCGGCTGGACGATGGCCGGCTGGCGGACCTGGCGCCGACGCTGCTGGCCCTGATGGGCGTGGCCCAGCCGCCGGGGATGACCGGGCGCTCCCTGCTGCACCGTCCGGAGCGCTCAGCGAACGGTGCGGCGGGCGATGCGGCGCCCGCTCCGCGCTAGAGCATGATAGGTGCAGGTAGATGCACCTACCGTGCTCTAGCCTTTGTTTTTGCGAGCATGTTCATCGATCAGGTCACTCAACCTGATGCGATCATGCTCTAGCCTGCTTCTGCTCGCCGCCGCCCTGACCGGCGCCGGCGCCCGTCCGGGACCTCCTGCGCCGGCACCGGACCGGCCGGCAGGCTTGCAGGACGCGCAGGCGGAGGAGCGGCGCTTGGCCGGCGCGCGCATCGCTGCCGCAGCCGTCCTGCGCGGCACCGAGACGGAGGCGGCGGCGCTGTCGGCGCAGGTCGAGGCGTTGGCGGCACGGGCGCGCGACGCGGAGGCGCGGGTCGGCCAGCGGTCCGCCGCCCTGGCGCCGCTGCTGCCGCTCATGCGGCGCCTGGCGCTGTATCCGGCCGAGACGCTGCTGTCCGTCCCCGTGCCGCAGGACAAGGCGCTGCAGGGCCTCGCCGTGCTGCGCGGCCTGGCGCGGCACCTGGAGCAGGAGGCCGCGGCGCTGCGGGCCGAGGCCGCCGCAGCACGGGACGCCGCACGGGACGTTGCCGCCGCCCTCGACCGGCTGCGCGCGGCGCAGGCTGTGCAGGGCGGCCAGTCCGCCGACCTCGACCGGCAGCTTGAGGCGGCCCGTGCCGGCCGCCTCCATGCCGAGGATGCCGCCGCCGAGCAGGCCCGCCGCGCCGCAACGGACGCGGCCCGGGCGGATAGCCTGCGCGCCGCGCTCGCCGGCATGGAGGCGGAGCGCGCCCGGGCCGAGGGACGCGCGCGCGACGACGCCGCGCGGGCCGAGCGCACCCGCCAGGACGCCGTGGCCGCCGAGGCAAGGCGACGCCAGCAGGCCCTGGCACGCCCGGCAGGCCCGGGGCTGACCGAGGTCGCCGGCCCGCTGTTCCCGCCCTCTGCCGGCGCGGTGGTGCGGGGCTGGGGCGAGCCTACCGACGCCGGGCCGTCTAGCGGCATGACGGTGCGCCCGCCGCCCGAGGCGCGCGTGACGGCACCATGCGGCGGACGGATCGCCTTCGCCGGGCCGTTCCGCAGCTATGGCGTGCTGCTGATCCTGGACTGCGGCGGCGGCTATCACTTCGTGCTGGCAGGGTTCGACCACCTGGATGTCGCGGTCGGGATGACGGTGCAGGCGGGGGAGCCGGTGGGCGCCATGCCGGCCTGGGACCCGCGCGTTGCAGGGGCGCGCCCGGCGCTCTACATAGAATTGCGCCGGAACGGGCAGGCGGTGAACCCTGCCCCCTTTCTCCGCGCGCGCGGATAGCCACTTCAGCAATTGTGGCGGTATTGTCGCAAGCGGGGCACCCTCGGGGCGCTGCTGGTGGCCGGGGCGGCCTTGCAGCATACGCAACCGGATGGGCGCAAAGGGATGATGGGCATGAACACTCGGACAGGCTTGCTTCTGGGCGCCGCCTTCGCGGCGGGTATCGTGGCCGGTCCGGTCACGGGGCTGCTGGGCCAGGGCGTCGGCTGGCCGGCGGCCATCGCCGCGGGCCAGGACGGCAACCGCGCCGAGACCTACCGGCTGCTGACGCTGTTCGGCGACGTGTTCGAGCGCGTGCGCGCCGAATACGTCGAGCCGACCAACGACCGCGAGCTGATCGAAAACGCGATCAACGGGATGCTGACCGGGCTGGACCCGCACAGCAGCTACATGAACGCCAAGTCGTTCAAGGACATGCAGTTGCAGACCCGCGGCAAGTTCGGCGGCCTGGGGCTGGAGGTATCGTCCGAGAACGGACTCATCAAGGTCATCAGCCCGATTGACGACACCCCGGCGTCCCGCGCCGGCATGAAGGCCGGCGACCTCATCACCATGCTGGACGGCCAGACCGTGCAGGGCCTTAGCCTGAATGAGGCCGTGGACAAGATGCGCGGTGCTCCCGGCAGCCAGATCAAGCTGACCATCAAGCGCGAGAACATCGCCACGCCCATCGAGGTCTCGATGCAGCGCGAGGTCATCCAGATACAGGTCGTGCGCTCCCATCTGGAGGGCGACATCGGCTATGTCCGCCTGACCCAGTTCAACGAGCAAAGCGATCCCGCGCTGCGCAGGGCGGTGCAGGACCTGCGGCAGAAGGCCGGGGCGGGCGGCCTGCGCGGCCTCGTGCTCGACCTGCGGAACAACCCCGGCGGTTTGCTGGACCAGGCCGTGGCGGTGTCCGACGACTTCCTGGAGCAGGGTGAGATCGTGTCCACCCGGTCCCGTCACGCCGACGAGGGCCAGCGCTGGAACGCGAAGTCGGGCGACATCACCTCCGGCCTGCCGGTGGTCGTGCTGATCAACGGCGGGTCGGCGTCTGCGTCCGAGATCGTGGCGGGTGCGTTGCAGGACCAGCGCCGGGCCGTGATCGTCGGCACGCGCAGCTTCGGCAAGGGATCGGTGCAGACCGTCATGCCGCTGGAGGGCAACGGCGCGATGCGCTTGACGACCGCACGCTACTACACGCCGTCCGGGCGCAGCATCCAGGGCCTGGGCATCTCCCCGGACATCGAGGTGGCGGCGTCGCGGACGGAGGCGCCGCACTTCGGGCCGGAGCGTGAGGCCGACCTGAACCGCGCGCTGCGGAACCAGGGCGGCACGCCGCAGCCGGCCACCGCGCCGACGCGCACCGACCTGCCTTCTGTCGCCAAAGAGATACCCAAGCTGCCGCCGGAGGGCTTCCCGGCGTTCGAGGCGCCCAAGCCGGAGACCGACTTCCAGTTGCAGCAGGGCTTGGTCGTGGTCCGGGCGATGGCGTCGCAGCGCCGCGCCGCCAGGTAGTCAGCCAGGCAGCGCCGTGCGTGCCCTGATGCTGTTCTGGGCCGCCGTGCTGCTCATGGCGGGCGGGGGATCAGCCGCGTTGCAGGTCATGGGTCCGGTGCGGCATGACCCGCCGGCAGCAGCCGCGCCGGCTCCCCAGCCTGGTGCGGCAGCCTGGAACGGTCGCATCGCCGAACCGGACGCTGCCTTGCTGGAACCAGGTCACGGCAGGCCGCCGGGCTTGCTGCCGCGCATCGCCGATGACGGCCGTATGCCAAGGCAGGTTTACGCCCGGCCGGCTCCAGCCAGGGACGGCCGGCCGCGCATCGCCGTGGTCCTGGCCGGCTTCGGCATGGCGGAGGCGGAAAGCCGAGCGGCGGTCGCGCTGCCAGGTGCCGTCACCCTCGCGGTGTCAGCCTATGGCCGCAATCCCGAGGCGCTGATGGCCGCCGCGCGTGCCGCAGGGCACGAGCTTCTAGCTTCGCTGCCGATGGAGTCGGATGGCTTTCCCACCGATGACGCGGGGCGGCTCTCGTTGCTGACCGGGGTAGCGCCAGCGGTGAACCAGGCGAAGCTGGAAGCCGTGATGGCGCGCATCCAGGGCTATGTCGGGCTGACAGGCGCCTCGGACGGGTTGCGGGGAGAGCGGTTCGCCGCCCAGGGTGGAGGCTTGCCGCGGGTGGCCGCGGAGCTGGGGCGGCGCGGGTTGCTGTACCTGGACCCCCGGCTCCCCGGTCCCGGCATTGCGGCGCTGCCGGCCGGCACGTTCGGCCGCGCCGTGGACATCTTGATCGACGATGGCGACCCGCCTGCCCGCGCCGCAATCGAGGGCCGGCTCGCCGCACTGGAGCGCCTGGCCCGGGAGCGGGGCACAGCTGTCGGACTCGTCGGCCGGTTGCGCCCCGTCACCTTGGAGCGCGTCGCGGCCTGGGCGCAAGAAGCGGAGGCGCGCGGCTTCGTGCTTGTGCCGGTCAGCGCCGTTGCGGGAGAGGTGGGCAGCCCGCCATGATTGATCCGTCCACCCTGCCCTACCGTCCCAACGTCGGCGCCGCCCTGTTCAACCGGCAGGGCCTGGTGTTCGTGGCCCGGCGCGCGAACATGCCGAACGCCGAGGGCGCCGCGGGCGGCTGGCAGCTTCCCCAAGGCGGCATTGACGCGGACGAGGACCCGCGGGCGGCCGTGCTGCGGGAGCTGGAGGAGGAGATCGGCACGGCGCAGGCCGTGGTGGTCGGGGAGCATCCGGACTGGCTGACCTACGACCTGCCTCCGGAGCTGTTGGGCCGCACCCTGGGCGGGCGCTACCGGGGCCAGCGCCAGCGTTGGTTCGCGCTGCGCTTCATGGGGCGGGACAGCGACGTGCGGCTCGACCTGGACCCGCACCCGGAGTTCGACGCCTGGCGCTGGGCGGCGCTGGACGAGCTGCCTGGACTGGCCGTGAGGTTCAAGCGGCCGATCTATGAGGTGCTGGCCAGGTCATTCCGTGTCTTCGCCGTCCCGGGGTAGAGGGGTGATCCTGGCGCCATCCAAGGTTCGGCGGGTCGTCTCCGCGGCGGCAGTTGCCGTGTCACGCTGCTGGCGGGTCTGGCCGTGCTTCGCGCGGGCGGCGGCGGCGTCGTGGGACGCCTCCTCGCGCTCGCGGCGCTTGCGGATGCGATGGAGGTTGATGATCTCGGCCATGCCGGCAGTCTGCCAGTGCTGGCATGATGACGCCACCACCAACGCCGGCCTGCCGCAGTCAGGACTACCCTCCTTCTCCCTCTCCCTCCGGGAGAGGGAGAGGAAGGACTGCTCTCCTATGACTCTGCTCGCCCTGATTATCCTTGTCCTGCTGTTCGGCCTGGGACAGGACGCACTGGCAGCCTACGACTGGACCGCCGGGACCGTGATCGCTGCCTTTGTGGCCGCGCTGATGCTGCTCACCCGGCGCTTGTAGCCAGCACGCGCCCGGCAACGGCATCCAGCCGGGCCATCAGCGCCGGGTCGCGCTGGGCGGGGGCCGTGACGATGGCGTGTTCCAACGCCCGGTCGCAGCCGGCCGGGCATGGGCCGCGCCGGGCGCCCAGCACGGGGACGACAGCGCGCACCAGGTCGCGCGCCCGCTCGGCGTTCTCCTGCATCACGCGCACGACGCCCTCGACCGTGACCGCAGCGTGCCCGTCGTGCCAGCAGTCGAAATCCGTGACCATCGCGGCAGTCGCGTAGCAAAGCTCGGCTTCCCGCGCCAATTTGGCCTCGGGCATGTTGGTCATGCCGATCACGCTGCATCCCCAGGCGCGATACAGGTTGCTCTCGGCGCGGGTCGAGAACTGCGGCCCCTCCATCACCAGATAGGTCCCGCCGCGGGTGCAGGGGATGCCGAGCCGCAGCGCCTGCGCCTCCATCACGTCGCCGATCCGCGGGCAGACCGGGTCGGCGACGGACACATGAGCCACGCAGCCATCGCCGAAGAAGCTCTTGTCCCGCGCGAAGCTGCGGTCAACGAACTGGTCCACGATGACGAAGTGGCCCGGCGGCAAGTCCTCCCGCAGGCTGCCGACTGCCGACAAGGACAGCACGTCGGTCACGCCGGACCGCTTCAGCGCGTCAATGTTCGCACGGTAGTTCAGGTGCGTCGGCGACAGGCAGTGCCCCCGCCCGTGGCGCGGCAGGAACACGCAGCGCACGCCGTCCAGGGTGCCGAACAGCAGCTCGTCGGACGGCTCGCCCCACGGCGTCTCAATGCGCCGCCAGGACGTGTCCACCAGCCCCGCAATCTCATACAGCCCCGATCCACCGATGATGCCGATCACTGGTGCAAAGCCGGGCACCGGCACGAAGTCGGGCGCAATGTCGTCAGCCATGATGCCTCCAAAACAAAACCGCCGCACGGAGCGACCGTGCGGCGGGTATCAGACGCGGGTAGGTCCGGCCAGACTTGGCGCAGACCCTAGTGAACGTCCTTCCAGATCTTCTTCTTCACGGCGATGGTCAAGCCGGTCATCAGGGTCAGGAACAACACGACCTTCACGCCCATCCGCTTCCGCGCTTCCATCTCCGGATTGCTGGTCCAGGTCAGGAACTGCGTCACGTCGCGTGCCATCTGCTCAGTCGTTGCAGGGGTGCCATCGGCATAGGTGACACCATCCTCGTGCAACGGCGGTGGCATCGCAAGCTGGTTGCCCGGAAAGTAGATATTGTAATACTGCCCGTCCCCGACCTTCACGCCTGCCGGCGCGTCACGGTAGCCGTTCAGCAGGGCGAAGATGTAGTCGGACCCGTTCTCGCGCGCTTTCTGGATCAGCGACTGGTCCGGCGGCAACACGCCGTTATTGGCCGCGCGTGCCGCCTTGTCGTTGGCGTAGGGCGAACGGAAGTGGTCGGACGGCACCGCCGGACGCTCCACCGGGTTACCTGCGTCGTCCGTGCCGGCGGGAACCTCGACCGCGCCGGCCACCGCCTTCACCTGCTCCTCGCTCAGCCCGATGCCGGTGAGGTTGCGGTAATACATCTCCTTCATTGAGTGGCAGTTGGAGCAAACTTCTTTATAGACCTGGAAGCCACGCTGCGCCGAGGCGCGGTCGAACGTACCGAACGGGCCGTTGAAGCTCCAGGACTGCGCCGGAGCGCGAACCGCCTCATGGCCCTGGGCGAAGGCCGACGCCGGGGCTGCAAGCAGCAGCCCCGACACTACGAGGATATGGTGGAAGCGCATCACGACTTCTCCATCGGCTTGGCCGCGGCGCCCTGCGGCAGCGGACCACCACCGCCGGTGAAGTCGCCACCGCGGCGGATTACCGGACGGGCGATGCTCTCGGGCAGCGGCAGCGGCTTCTCCAGCTTGCCCAGCACCGGCAGCACCACCAGGAAGTGCAGGAAGTAGTAGGCCGTCGCCACCTGGCCGATCACGACATACAGCCCCTCCGGCGGCTTCCCGCCGACGTAGCCCAGCGCAAAGAACGACACGACGAACAGCGCAAGGAACGGCTTGTAGAGCGGGCGGAAGCGCGTGCTGCGGACCGGCGAGGTGTCGAGCCACGGCAGCACGAACAGCAGCGCGATGGACCCGAACATCAGGACGACGCCGCCCAGCTTGTCCGGCACCGACCGCAGGATGGCGTAGAACGGCAGGAAATACCATTCGGGCACGATATGCGCCGGGGTCACGGACGGATTGGCAGGGATATAGTTGTCGGGATGGTTCAGGAAGTTGGGCGCGAAGAACACCAGCCCGGCGAACACCAGCAGGAACACGCAGACGCCGATGCTGTCCTTGGCGGTGTAGTAGGGGTGAAACGGCAGCGTATCCTGCGGCGACTTCACGTCAATGCCCAGCGGGTTGTTCGATCCGGCAATGTGGATCGCCGCAACGTGCAGGAACACGACGCCCGTTATCATGAACGGCATCAGGTAGTGCAGGCTGAAGAAGCGGTTGAGCGTGGCGTTGTCCACGTTCGGCCCGCCCAGCAGCCAGGTCTGGATGCTCTCGCCGACGAAAGGTATGGCGGAGAACAGCCCGGTGATGACCGTGGCGCCCCAGTAGGACATCTGGCCCCAGGGCAACACGTAGCCCATGAACGCCGTCGCCATCATCAGCAACAGGATGACCACGCCGAGCATGAATATCAGTTCTCGCGGCGCCTTGTATGACCCGTAGTACAGCGCGCGGAAGATATGGATATAGACCACGATGAAGAACATCGAGGCGCCGTTGGCGTGGACGTAGCGCAACAGCCAGCCATAGTTCACGTCGCGCGTGATGCGCTCGACGCTGTCGAACGCCAGGCTGGTGTTCGCGGCGTAGTTCATGGACAGGAAGATGCCCGTGGCGATCATGATCGCCAGGGTGATCATCGCCAGGGCGCCGAAGTTCCAAAAATAGTTGAAGTTCTTCGGTGTCGGAAAGGAGCCGTACTCCTTCTGCATCATCGTGAACACGGGCAGACGGGTGTCTATCCAGTTGACGACGGGGTTCTCGAACTCTGATTTATGTAGGCCGGCCATGCTGTTCTCTCCTCAGCCCAGCTTGATCTTGGTATCGGTCTCGAAGGCGTAGAGCGGCACCGGCAGGTTGGACGGCGCAGGGCCGTGCCGGACCCGGCCGGACGTGTCGTATTGGCTGCCGTGGCACGGGCAGAACCAGCCGCCGTAGTCGCCGCGGGGATCGGAAGGCTTGTTGCCCAGCGGGATGCAGCCGAGGTGCGTGCAAACACCGACGACCACGAGCCACGGCTCCTTGCCGGCCTTGACGCGCGACGCATCGGTGGCCGGATCGATCAGGTCCTTCTGCGGGGTCGCCCGAGCCTCCTTAATCTCTTCGGCGGTGCGGTGGCGAATGAAGATCGGCTTGCCTTGCCAGATCGCGGTGATGCCCTGGCCCTCGGTGATGGGGCCAAGGTCAACCTCGATGCTGGACAACGCCAGCACGTCCTTGGCCGGCGACATGCTGCTGACGAAGGGCCAGGCCAACGAGGCAGCGCCGATGCCCGCGGTGGCGCCAGTCAGCAGCTTCAGGAAGTCCCGCTTCGTCGGATCGGCGTTGCCGACCGTTGAGATCGCTTCGCGCACGCTTGCGTGGTCTATGTCGGACATGGGTTCCCTCTATGCTGGACCCGAGCGCGGACGGCGCCACAAGCCCTGTCCCGTGCCGTGGTTCATAGAGGCCACCATAGGCCCCTGCAACACGGCGCGCTCGTCGCCAACTCTGTTGCCAGTAAATTGGAGGGTATCGAAGTGCCGCAAGTGCCTGGCGTGCAAGACTTCACCGCACCGCCCGCCCGTCCTGGCGACGCCCCTGCCCAGCCGCCGCACGAGGGGATGAAGGGGGTGGCGCGGGCCTGGTTCGAGGCGCTGCGCGACGACCTGTGCGCCACGTTCGAGCGGATCGAGGACGCGCAGGCCAGCCCGCTGGCGGACCGGCCCGTTGGGCGGTTCGCGCGGAAGCCCTGGTCGCGCCCGACGGACACCGGGGACGAGGGCGGCGGCGGTGTCATCAGCGTCATGCAGGGCGGGGTGTTCGAGAAGGTCGGCGTCAACGTCTCGACCGTCTGGGGAGAGTTCAGCCCGGAGTTCCGCGCCTCGATCCCCGGCGCCGAGCAGGACCCGCGGTTCTGGGCGTCCGGCATCAGCGTCGTCGCCCATCCGCAAAGCCCACGGGTGCCGGCAGCGCACATGAACACACGGATGCTGGTGACGACGCGCGGCTGGTTCGGCGGCGGCGGCGACCTGACGCCGATGCGCTTGGACGCGCCCGAGGCGCAGGAGGACGCGGCCACCTTCCATGCCGCCTTCCGCAGCGCGTGCGACCGGCACGATCCCGCCTATTACGGCAAGTACAAGGAGTGGTGCGACCGCTACTTCTTCCTGCCGCACCGCAACGAGCCGCGCGGCGCCGGCGGCATCTTCTACGACCACCTGTTCAGCGGCGACGCTGCGGCGGACTTCGCCTTCACGCAGGACGTGGGCCGCGCCTTCCGCGACGGCTACGGCGCCATCGTGCGCCGGCGGATGGCCGAGCCGTGGACCCCGGCGGAGCGCGACCACCAGTTGCTGCGGCGGGGCCGCTACGTCGAGTTCAACCTGCTGCACGACCGCGGCACGCTGTTCGGCCTCAAGACCGGGGGCAACGTGGAGGCGATCCTGATGAGCCTGCCGCCGGAGGTGCGCTGGGCCTGACGCCGGCAGCCGTCCTCTCCGGCCTTTCCGGCGCTGCTCCGGCCCTTCCATCCCGGCCCTTTCATCCCGGCACTTCCATCATTGCGGGCCGCGCTTGCAGCGTGACGATCCAGGCGCGGCAGGGGCTGCGCTTGCGGCCCCCTATGCCGCGACGCCGGCTCGCAATGACGGAGGCGGCCAGGGCGAGGGGCAGTTGGCATGACGTGGGCGCAACGCTTGCAGGCCGGCTGTGGAATGGACCTAATGGGCAACCACACCGGAGATGTCCCATGCCCCCTTTCCGACTCGCCACCCTGGGCCTGCTGTCCGCACTGATCGGGGCGGTCGCCGCGCCGGGCTGGGCGCAGGCGCCGCAAACCGCGCCGCCAGCGGCACGGCCGGCACCTGCGGCGACCACCCCCCCGGCGCCTGCGGCCACCCCTGCCCCGGCGGCGGCGCAGCCCACGGCCGCCGGCCGCCGCGTGGATATCAACACCGCGACCGAGGCGCAGCTCGACGCGCTTCCCGGCATCGGCCCGGCACGCGCCAAGGCCATCGTCGCCGGCCGCCCCTACTCGGACGTGAAGGAGCTTGAGGCCAAGAAGGTGCTGCCGGCAGGCGTGCTGCCCGGCATCAGGGACCGCATCGCGCTGGCCAACATCAACAAGTCAACGGCCGCGGACCTGCAACGCACCCTGCCGGGCATCGGCGAGGTGCGCGCCAAGGCCATCGTCGCCGGGCGTCCCTATGCGTCGCCCGCGGACCTCGTGACCAAGAAGGTGCTGACCCAGGGCGTCCTGGACGCGATCAAAGACCTGGTCGCCTACTGATCCGCGGCTTGGCCCGGCGGTCCGCCGGGCCAGGATCAAGACTCCCGGACCGGCGCGGCGCGCAGCCGCTTGACTGCGCCGCGCTGCACCTTCGCCTCCACGCGCTTGCGGCGGGCGGCCTTGGTCGGCTTGGTATCGCGGCGGAACACCGGCACCACGGCGGCCTCGCGCAACAGCGCCACGATCCGGTCCTGCGCGTCCTGGCGGTTGCGGTCCTGCGACCTGTGCTGCTGCGCCGTGATGACCAGCACGCCGTCCTGCGTGACGCGGCGCCCGCCCAGCACCTCGGCCCGTGCGCGCAGGCCGTCGGGCAGGCTGCCGGGGCGGCGCAGGTCCAGCCGGACCTGGACGGCGGTGGACACCTTGTTGACGTTCTGCCCGCCGGGTCCGGACGACCGGACGAAGCTCTCCTCGATCTCGCGCGGGTCGAAGGCGATGCCGGGGGCAATCGGGATGAGGGTCATATGCCGGGTTCGGTAATGGGGCCGGGCTGGTTGGGGCGGAAGGATTCGAACCTTCGAATGGCGGATTCAAAGTCCGCTGCCTTACCGCTTGGCGACGCCCCAGCACCCCGCGCAGTCCCCGTCATTAGGCGATGCGGGACCGTTCCGTAAAGCCCCCGCCCCAGCCCCACCAGCCCGGCGGCACCCGCTCCGCGACGGCCGAGGCCACCTTGTCATCCCGGAACAGGCCGAAGCAGGTGGCGCCCGACCCGCTCATGCGCGCCAGCAGGCAGCCGGGCTGCGCGCCCAGCCAGGCCAGGACCTCGCCGATGGCCGGGCACAGTTGCAGGGCCGGCGCCTCAAGGTCGTTGGCCAGGGCCGACAGACCCCGGGCCATCGAGGCGGCATCCGGCCAGAACGCCGGCAGGGACGCGCCCTCGGAGAACGGCCCGCTCCGGGCACGGAACACCTCCGGCGTGGACACCGTGACGCGGGGGTTGACGAGCACCGTTCCGAACGGCGGCAGCACGGGCGCCTGGCCAAGCTGGTCCCCTACGCCCCCCATGCGCGCCGCCCGGCCCGCCAGGCACACCGGCACGTCCGCACCCAGCCGTAACGCGATGGCCTGCAGCTCATGCGGCCGCAGCCGCACCGACCACAGCTGCGACAGCAGCCGCAGCGCCGCGGCGGCATCGGCCGAGCCGCCGCCGATGCCGCTCGCCACCGGAAGGCGCTTGTCCAGCAGCAGCGACGCCCCGGTCGTCACGCCCGCCGCCGCCGCCAGGGCGCGCGCTGCGCGCAGCACCAGGTTGTCCGGCCCGTCGTCCAGCGCGGCGCCGAACGGACCCGTCACCATCAGGTCCAGGCCGGGCGCCGCAACCGCCGTCAGCCGGTCCGCGGCGCCGGGGAACACCGCAAGGCTGTCGAGGACATGATAGCCGTCAGCCTGCCGCCCGACGACGTGCAGGAACAGGTTGACCTTGGCCGGCGCAAGCTCGGCCAACGGCGGCTGCAGCATGGGGCGGCTTCAGGGAACGACCGGCGGCGGGCCGGCGTCCTCACCTTCCGGCAGGGCGCGCAGCTTGGCCTCGATACGGGCGGCCTCCGCCGGCTCCGGCTTCAGGGCCAGGGCGCGGCGCCACTGGAACCCGGCCTCCCGCCGGCGGCCCACGGCGTTCAGCGCGTCGCCGAGATGGCCGTTGACCGTGCTGTCCTCCGGTACCAGCGTGACGGCGCGCTCAAGTTGGTGCAGAGCGCCCTCCTTGTCGCCTTGCAGCAGCATGATCCAGCCCAGGCTGTCTATGTAGGACCCCTCGTCGGGCCGCTGCTCCACCGCGCGCCCGATCATGGTGCGGGCACGGTCCAGGTTGTGGCCCTGGTCGGCCCAGGCGTAGCCAAGGTAATTCAGCACGCCGGGTTGGTCCGGTGACAGCTCCAGCGCGAACAGGAAATCGGCCTCCGCCCGTGGCCACTGGCCCGCCCGCTCCATCGCGATGCCGCGCTCGTAGAACAGCGGCCAGTTGGCGCGGGTCGGCGTGCCGATCCGTGCCACGGCGCGGTCGAACGCCGCCGCGGCCTCGGAGAAGCGGCTGCGGCGGCGCAGGATGTCGCCAAGCTGCGCCAGCGGCTCCGGCCGGTCGGGGTGCTGCGCGGCCAGCGCCTCAAGCACCGCGGTGGCCGCGTCCGTCTGGTCAAGCTCATCCAGCAGGGCCGCCCGGCGCAGCGCCACCACCGGCGCCAGGGCGTCCGACGGCGATGCGTCCGCAAGCGTCTCCAGCGCGGCGGCGGGCTGCTTGGCGACGTCCTGGATATCGGAGAGCAACATGCGCGCCGCGGCGAAGTCCGGGCGCACGTCCAACGCCAGGCGCAGCATGACCTGGGCCAGGTCGAATGCGTTCTGCTGGCGCAGGGTTGCCGCCATCGCCAGATAGACTTCGGCCAATCCGTCCGCGGCGTTCCGCACGGCGGGCGTGCTGGCCTCGCGCAGCAGGCCGTCACGGGCCAGGACCATGTCGCCATTGCTGGCGACCAGGTCGGCGATGACGGCTGCCGCACCGTCGGGGTTGCCGTTGCGCGCCTGCCAGCTTGCCAGCAACTGCGCCAGTCGGACGTTCAGGCCGCCATACTCGGCCCGCGCCGCGCCATACAGCCGCTCCGCGTCCTCCCGCCGGCCCGCGAGGTCCGCAACGACGGCCGAATGCAGGGTGAGCACGGGGCGGTTGCGCCCGGCGGCGGCGGCGGCCTGCAGCGTCGCCATCGCCACGCCGGAACGTCCGTCGCCAAGCTGCGCCCATGCCACCAGCAACGGACGGAGGGCCTGGGCGAGCGTGCTGCCGGGCAGGTCGTCGAAGGCGCCCTCCGCCGCGCGCCAGTTGCCAGCCTTGGCCTCGTGGTTGGCGAGCACCAGGCGGGCGACGGGGTTGTCCGGCAGGCTGGCGGCCATGCGGACGGCGTCCGGCCGCGCCGCCAGCACGGCGGCGATGAACGCCTGGTTCGCCAGCTCCGGCAGGCCCGCCTCCAGCGTCAGCGCGGCCTCCAGGCGGTCGGCCGCAACGGGAAGGTCCGCCTGCTGGACGGCGAAACGGCCCTGCAGGTAGTCGCCGAACGCCCCGGTGCCGACGAAGCTGGACGTGCCGTCAGCCGGGTCCGGGCCGTAGTCGCTGGCGCCGCCGCCGAACAGGACGGCCAGGGCCAGCAAGGCCAGGCGGGATTGCCGCACCAGCTACATCCCTGTGGGATAGTTGGGGCCGCCGCTGCCCTCGGGCACCTGCCAGTTGATGTTCTGGGTAGGGTCCTTGATGTCGCAGGTCTTGCAGTGGACGCAGTTCTGCGCGTTGATCTGCAGGCGCGGCTGGCCCTCCTCGACGCCCACGGCCTCATATACGCCTGCGGGGCAGTAGCGGCTTTCCGGGCTGGCGAAGGTCTGCCAGTTGACGCCGAGCCAACGCGCCGGGTCGTTCAGCCGCAGGTGGGCGGGCTGGTTCTCCTCATGGTTGGTGTTGCTGATGAACACCGAGGACAGGCGGTCGAAGGTCAGCGTGCCGTCCGGCTTGGGATAGGCGATCTTCGGCGCGGCAGCGGCGGGGCGCAGGCCCTCGTGGTCGGCATGGGCGTGGTGGAACGTCCAGGGCGCCTTGCCGCGCAGCAGGAAGGTGTCGAGCGCCGAGTAGGCGATGCCGCCGTACAGCCCCATCTTGGCGAACGCCGGCCGGACGTTGCGGGCGCCATGCAGCTCCGCATAGAGCCAGCTATCGCGGAACCGCGCCTCGTAGGTCGCAGGCTCCGCCGGACGGCCGTTGGCCAGGGCTTCGGCCACGGCCTCGGCGGCCAGCATCCCGGACTTCATGGCAGCGTGGGTGCCCTTGATCTTCGGCACGTTCAGAAAGCCGGCGGTGTCGCCGATCAGGGCGCCGCCGGGGAAGGTCAGCTTGGGGATGCTCTGCAGGCCGCCCTCGCTCAGCGCGCGGGCGCCGTAGCTGATGCGGCGCCCGCCCTCGAAGTGCTTGCGGATCGCGGGGTGGGTCTTGAAGCGCTGCATCTCGTCGAAGGGGGACAGCCAGGGATTGCTGTAGTCCAGGCCGACGACGAAGCCGTAAGACACCAGGTTGTCCCCGAAGTGATACAACCAGGACCCGCCATAGGTTTTGCTGTCCAGCGGCCAGCCGACGGCGTGCTCGACCAGGCCGGGGCGGTGGTTCTCGGCCGGGATTTCCCACAGCTCCTTGATGCCGATGGCGTAGGTCTGCGGGTCGCGGCCCTCGCGCAGGTTGAAACGGTCGGCGACCTGCTTGGTGAGGCTGCCGCGGCAGCCCTCGGCGAACAGGGTGTAGGGCGCGCGCAGCTCCATGCCGGGCTGGTAGTTGGGGCCGTGCTCCCCGGACTTCTCGATGCCCATGTCGCCGGTGGCGACGCCGACGACCTGGCCGTCCTCCACCAGGACCTCCGCCGCGGCGAAGCCCGGGTAGATCTCGACACCCAGCGACTCCGCCTGCTGGCCCAGCCAGCGGCAAACCTCGCCGAGGCTGACGATGTAGTTGCCCTCGTTGTGCATCTGCGGCGGGGTCGGCAGCCTGAGGGCGCGCGTCTCCGTCAGGAACAGGAAGCGGTCATCGGTCGCCTTGGTGGTCAGCGGTGCGCCGCGGTCCTGCCAGTCCGGCAGCAGCTCGGCCAGCGCCCGCGGTTCGATCACGCAGCCGGACAGGATGTGGGCGCCGACCTCGCCGCCCTTCTCCACGACGCACACCCCGGCATCGGGCGCCAGTTGCTTCAGGCGTATCGCGGCAGCGAGGCCGGCGGGACCTGCGCCCACCACGACCACGTCGAACTCCATCGCCTCGCGCGGCGCAGCATCCTCGGTCATCCCATCCTCCGTCCCGGCTGCGTCCGCTGGACCGCCCGGCTGTTGTTGCGCGGCACCGCCACCTGTGGCTTGGCCACCTGAGATGTCAGATGGGGACGCCCGCAGGTTGCGCAAAACCTTGGCAGGCCACATTTTTGCAACCATGCCATACCACGGCGCGGCGCGCATCCCATCCAGGCCAGGCGCGTTGGCGCCCTGCACGAAGCCGCATGGCGCGGTATGGCGCGGCGCAACGCCTGGTGACGCAACGCCTGGGGTGGCACGGTGATGGACGACCTGGCCGCGCTCCGCCTGTTGGCGGAGTGGGGGGCGGACGAGGCGCTGACGGATGCGCCCGTCAACCGGTTCGCGGCGATGCCGGTCCAGGTGCCCGTTGCCGCTCCGGGTGCCGTACTGGCCGGACTGCCGGCAGGCCCGCCCGCTGCTGCCGCGCCGCCTGCCCGTGGCGCTGCCGCGGCGGCGCAGGCGCGCGTCCTGGCGGAGGCTGCGACGACGCTGGAGGCGCTGCATGCCGCGCTGGCCGGGTTCCAGGGCTGCCCGTTGCGCGCCACCGCAACCAGCACCGTCCGCCCCGGCGGCAACCCGGCCGCCGGACTGGTCGTGATCGCGGAAGCGCCCGGCGCGGAGGACGACCGCACCGGCAACGCCTTTTCCGGCGTGCCCGGACAGGTGCTGGACCGCGTGCTGGGCGGCATCGGGCTGGACCGCACCGCAATGCTGCTGACGCATCTGGTGCCCTGGCGCCCGCCCGGCAGCCGCGCGCCCAGCGAGGCCGAGGTGCAAGCCTGCCTGCCCTTCCTGCAACGGCTGCTGGCGCTGGCGCGTCCGCGCCGCATCCTGCTGCTCGGCGCCGGGCCGGCCAAGGCGCTGGCGGGCGCGACGGAGGGCGTGCGCCGCCTGCGCGGACGCTGGCTGCCGGTGCCCATCGAGGGGCAGGACGCCCCGGCGCAAGCCCTGCCGCTGCTGCCGCTGGATCAATGGATGCGGTCGGCTGCAACCAAACGCAACTTGTGGGCCGACCTTCTAGAGTTGCGGCAGAGCATTGATGGCGCTCCATAAGGCATAAACGCTCGCAAAAGGTTCAACGGCCCTGGATCATGCCTGGCTTGTCATGGTATGATGGGCAGTGTAGCGGGCTGCCGATGCGAAGAATTGAGTGCGTGCTTTCCCGGATACCTGCCGCCCGGGCCTTGATTGCCGGAGCCGCAATCCTCGCTGGCGCAATCGCGCCTGACGCGCACGCCCGTGACATCCTGGACGACATGCCGGTGGACGTGGCGATGGCCGTGCCGCGCATCCGCCCGCTTGGCTCCGCCGGGGTCGCGCTGCCCCAGCCCCTGCCGCCAAGCGAGGCGCTGCGCATCCGCCGCATCCTGGATCTGCAAAAGGCCGGGGACCCGGCCGCGCTTGATGAGGCCGCCCTGCTGACCAACGGGTTGCTGACCGGGCACGTTCTGGCAGACCGGCTGCTGCGCGCGGGCGCAGAGGCTGGCGCGGAGCCGTTGCAGGCATGGCTGGCGAGCTATTCCAACTTGCCCGATGCCCCGGCGATCCACGCCCTGCTGCTGGCCCGGTTGCCGCGCGGCGCGGCGCCCCCGGCCGCCCCGCCGCTGGTTGCGTCGCTCATGCCCGGGGCGACTCTGGCGGCGCCGGACGACGTGGACCTGGTCGGGCGGGAACTGCTGCGGAACCCCGCGCTGGACCGCAGCGTGCTGAATGCGGCGCGGGCCGGGCACGCCGACCGCGCCGTGCGTCTGATCGCCCGCACCCGCGGCCTGGACCGCCTGTATGGCGCGGTGCTGCGGGCGGAGGTCGCGCAGATCCTGTTCACCGGGGGCCACGACGCCGAGGCGTTCAGCCTGGCCGAGGGCGCGCATCGCCAGGCGCGCGGCGCCATCGGCCTGCCGCCGTATATCGCCGGGCTGGCGGCCTGGCGGATGGACCGGGCGGACCGGGCGCGGCCGTTGTTTGCCGCGTCCTACCGCGCGCCGCTGTCCAGTCCCAGCCGGCGTTCCGGCGCCGCGTTCTGGGCGGCGCGGGCGGAGCTGCGGTGCCACAACCTGGGCGGCTACACCCCCTGGATGCAGCGTGCGGCGGAGAACCCGCGCGCCTTCTATGGGCTGATCGCCCGGCGTGCGCTCGGCCTGGGGACCGGCACCGCCAAGCGGTTCGCCGCCGGCACGCTGGGCGAGGCCGACGTGGACGCCATCGCCGCGACGCCGCAGGGCCTGCGCGCCTTCGGCCTGCTGCAAGTCGGGCAGCCCGCGCGGGCGGAGGCGGAGTTGCGGCAGCTTTGGGCCGCGACGCGGGAGCAGCCGGGTTTCAGCCGGTCCATCCTGCTGGTGGCGCAGGCGGCGGGCCTGGCCGACTTGGCGGCGCAACTGGCGCCGCTGGTGCAGACGGTGGGAGAAGGCGCGGCGATACGCCTGCCGACCACGCGCTTCCGTCCCACCGGCGGCTTCCGGATAGACCCGGCGCTCATGTATGGCCTGGCACGGCTGGAGTCGAACTTCGATCCCGATGCCGTGTCCCGTGCCGGGGCGCGCGGGCTGATGCAGATCATGCCGATCACGGTAGAGCAGGTGAAGCGGGATGGCACCGCCTCCCTCCGCAAGGTGCGGCTGCACGACCCCGCGACCAACCTGGACCTCGGTCAGCGCTACCTGATCCAGCTTGCGCGGTTCGAGAGCATCGGCGGCGACCTGATCCGGCTGCTGGCCAGCTACAATTCCGGGCCGGGCAGCTACAACCGCTGGGCAGGCGCCATCAGGCACCAGGGCGACCCGCTGCTGTTCATTGAGAGCGTGCCGACCGACGAGACCCGGGCCTACATCCCGCGCGCGCTGGCGCTGACCTGGCTGTATGCCGCGCAACTGGGCCTGCCCGCCCCCAGCCTGGACGAGATCGCCGCCGGGGCATGGCCGGTGTTCGCGGAGCGGTCGCCCGAGCAGGACACGCGTCCGCAGGCCCGGCCGGGCCGGGGACTGGTCGCGCAGCTTCACTGACCCCACATCGCCCCCAGCCGCAGCAGGGGTGCGCCATGTCGCAGATTGACCAGAGCCGGGCGTTCGTGCCCGTCACCATCGCCGTGCTGACGGTGTCGGACACCCGCACGGCAGCGGATGACAGGTCGGGCGACGTGCTGGCGGCGCGCATCGCGGGCGCCGGGCACGTCGTGGGGGACCGGGCCATCGTGCGGGATGACGCCGCGCTGATCGAGGTGCGGCTGCGCGGCTGGATCGGCAACCCTGGCATAGATGCCGTCATCACCACGGGCGGCACCGGCGTGACGGGCCGGGACGTGACGCCCGAGGCGTTCGACCGCGTGGTGGAGAAGCGGATCGAAGGATTCGGCGAATTGTTCCGGATGCTGAGCTACCAGAAGATCGGCACCTCCACGATGCAGTCGCGCGCGATGGCCGGAGTCGCGGGCGGCACCTACCTGTTCGCGCTGCCCGGCAGCACGGGGGCGGTCAAGGACGCCTGGGACGATATCCTGGTCTGGCAGTTGGACAGCCGGCACCGGCCCTGCAACCTGGTGGAGCTGATGCCGCGGCTGCAAGAGCACCTGCGGGCCGCGGAGTAGGCTTGCTGCTCCCTCTCCCGGAGGGAGAGGGAGCAAAGGCAGCCAGTGTTCCTCCAGCGATTCTAAGTGGCTGCTGACGGTTGTGGGTTTCGTTGTCTCTGGCGGTGTGGTCCACGTCCTGGATGGAGCTTCTGGACACCCTTGTGGCTGGCGTGCGCTCGGCGTGCGCGGCCTTCCCT